>TARA_R110000737_G_scaffold31063_4_pt1 | contig 15171 bp, 12 predicted proteins | sample TARA_R110000737 | Tara Oceans TARA_R110000737 (sample SAMEA4398027) | marine metagenome | biome: Polar Biome; feature: [SRF] surface water layer (ENVO:00010504); material: water (ENVO:00002006), including particulate matter (ENVO:01000060) such as... | depth 5 m
AAAGCCATAGTGAGCTCTAAGTTTAGCTATGGCTTTTTTTATACAGTATTTGATGTATTCAGATAGTAAAACGCTATATTGCTTGGTATAACTTACTCAAGTTTAAGTTCCCCTCGTTATTTTTAATTAGGATGCCTTCAATATGATCACATTATCCGCAGAGCAATGCCGTATTATTGGTGTAATGCTAGAAAAAGAAACGACAACACCAGAGCAATACCCACTTTCAATCAACGGTATAACTACTGCTTGTAATCAAAAAAGTAACCGCGAACCTGTGATGTCACTTATTGAAACTGACGTGCAAAATAGCGTTGATGAACTGATAAAAATGAACTTGCTAATGATAGATCACAAAGCATCGGGTCGAGTGAGTAAGTATTTTCATCGTTTTTGTGATACTGAATTTGGAGATTTAAAGTTTACTGCTCAGCAACGGGCCATTATCTGTCTGTTATTGCTAAGAGGGCCGCAAACTCCGGGTGAATTAAGAACGCGTAGTAATCGCCTTGCTGACTTTGCTGATGTAAATGAAGTTGAAAGTACATTAAATCACCTACAAGAGTTAAATAATTTAACATTGGTTAAAAAACTAGAGCGCGAACCAGGTAAGCGTGAATCTCGCTATGTGCAGTTATTTTCAGATCTTGAATACAGTAACTTGGCTAAAACTGAAATAAGTAATACTCAGGTACAGATAACGCCTTTTGAGGATGATAAACAACTAACTCAGCGAGTTACGGTATTAGAACAGCAAGTTACTACATTAACCGAGCAAATAGCCTGCTTAGTTGATCTGCTCGAAGATAAGTAATTATTATCTTTAATGTGTATGAGTAAATACACTGGGTTTTTGGTTCAAAATCATGGTGTTTAGGGCTGTAGCTTAAGTTTATCTCCACGCGATCTTTTATCGAACTTTATTAGCGCCTATGCCTCAGCTTATTGTGAATGCACCAACCCCGTTTCATCGTTTTCAAAGCCATGACAAATATAACCGATTAACTGGCGTTTCTTCTTGGCTATTTGATGAAAGTGTTCAAAGCCAACAGAAAAGGCAAACGGATTTGAACACACCGTAACACTTTGGGATGTGTTAAACATGAGAGAAGCCTTTAAAAATAGATTGAACGATGACTTCTCACCCAATATGGTTATTTTGACAGTAAAGGTGAGAATTACTCAACAAAATTCTCACCTTTGTATTAAATAAAGTATTTATATATAACCACTGAATTCTGGATTGACTGGAAGCTAACCACCCATCCCCGATATCATTAGCCTTTTATGGCTACACTTATTATATTTAAAGCTATATCAATGTCTAAGGTGTCATGATGAAAGATTTTAAAAATATCGTAATAAAAGAAGTATCCAAAATCACTTGTGACGTCTGTGGTGAACAAGCTACCCCAAACGATTATGCATATCATGAATTTATTAGCGTAAACCAGCATTGCGGCTATGGCTCGATACATGGGAATGGTAACCAGTTAAGCATTGATTTATGCCAGCAATGCTTTGCCAATATGTGTGGTGATAATTTAACAGTTGTTAAGCATAATAAAGATGAAGACATTGAATTGAAAAAACTAGTCGTTCAACGTGAAAATCAACTTGAAATAAAAGTAGATATTGATGACTTATGATGCGTTTGAGCCAACTCCATTTATTGGGACTGTTCAAAAATCTGCTTGTAACGAGACAATGTCGGCAGCTTAAGGATAGGCTACCGATTTTTACAATAAGTTATCTAGTTGCCAATCTAAATGGCTCTGTATCTTATTTTTAAATTAAGATTGTTCAGCAAAAGAACTTGTAACACCACAGTCTTGACATATTATTTCTATATTCTTTTTATTCATACCAAGTTGAATATTTTCAGAACTGCACTCTAAACATTGCATACCTAATATTTGATTTCCTGAATCTAGTTTATCGGTCTTTACTTGAATGTGTATTTGCCAATATTGATGAATACATTTAGAAAATCCTGCATCTTCATCTTTAAAAATCACTTCATAAAGAACTTTGCTTATTTGAGAACGAGGGCAATCGTGGTGACGGTTATACTCGTACCTCTTCCAACTTTCACTAATTGATCTTTGACCGAGTGATAGCATTTTATTTGGAATTGTATTACCAGCATGCCTTTTATTCTTTGCACCGCCCTTTTGGTAATAAAGATGGGCACCTTCCACTGCTTTCTTTACAAAATAATAAATTTCACTTACTGAAAATGAAGCTAACAGCTCTTTAACTAAAGTTCTTGTCTTATCTTCAGCCGTAAAATCTACGCTCAGTTCTTTAGACCTCATGTAGATATTCTGAATGACTTCTTCTACAGCGATCTCTTGCATCAACTCTAGGACTATATCTTCATAACCTTGTAATGGCCTTTCAACCAAGTCTTGGTGAAGTTTTTTAAACAGTTCCTTTATGCTTGATCGCTCTTCTCCCATTATTGAGATATTGTTCAACCACTGGACTCTGTTTATATAAAAATCTTCATACTCTGACTCTTCACTAAAAGATTCTACTTTCGAGCTAGGGTCTACTATTAAACAGCCTGTTTTATACAGGGATTGTAAATATTTTACATTAAGCCTATTAGTAGGTGTAAATTCACACACTCTTAGAGAGTCATTCAAAGGTAATATAAATTTAAATTTGTCATCCGATTGCATTAATAAAAGCGATAACAATGAAAGTTTATCTTTTAATTTTACATCTTCATAATTTATTCGTTTCTTTACTTCAGGGTCATATTTTTTTGCAATGATTTGAGTTCTTAGTTCACTCTTTTTGTTAGCTTCTTCTAACCTAAAAGCTAAGCAGCCTTCGCAGCGACAAATGTTCCAACCAGAACCTCTGATAATCGACTCTACATGCCCACATTCAATACATTTAGGGGGATGTTCTGAGTATGAAGTTTTGCTAGCTCGCTTTTTATACATTGCGACTTCACAATATGGGCAATGATTATCATCTAACTTCAAGGGAGGAAATAACCTGACTAAACCTGACGGAGTAACATCAATATTATATTTTTCAATTAAATCGATTACCTTTATGTCTGATAAATATTCGTCATACAAAGCTTCTATTTGCTCAGAAGACAAGTGTGCTATTTTGGGGTGAACTTCATTATTTTCATTCATGATAATTTTTAATTTTGTATAAAATCCAGCAGTTTTAATAATTAAATAACTTCTGTTTGCCGTTATTAGCTTTTGATGTCAATTACTTTGAGAGGTCGCAACTCTTCCTGAAAATCATATATCCTAAAGAGCAATGTATTGTGAATAGCTTCGAGCTCCTTTTGAGCCTTTTTAGCGTCATCACGTTCTTTTCGATACCTCTCTTTTAAACCTATTTCACGTTTAAGTTCTAACTTAAGTCTTTCTTCCGTAGTAAGTGTCACTTCAGGTAAAACAATTCCACCCCACAAGGCTTTATCTTTCTTTTTATTGTAATCATCTATTATTGGCTCAAATTCTACTTTCAACTCTGGGAACTTGTGAATGTAGCTATTTCCCTGTCCTGCTTCAACATTGATTTTGTTGAACGTTAACTTACCGCTTGCTTTGGTACGAGTTGGCCTTCCTTCCAGTAATCTTTGTAATGCTTCACGGAATCGCGCGATTGTCATATCAACTTTAGACATTAATCAGTCCTCTTACTTTATCTTCAAAAGCATCATATTTGACTTCATGTTTCACAAGCACTATCTCTATTTCTTTTATCTTTTGCTTTATACCGACAAGAATACTATTCATCATGGTATCGCCTGAATTTAACCCTTGAAATTTACCAATCAAACGATTACGCTGTCGTGCCATTTCCTTCGCTGTTTTATCAGTATTAACCGAATGGATACACTGTTTCTTTTCCCCAATAAATAGCCTCATGCCACATATCCTTTCACATTTACTATTTGTGCAATAACCACCCGTAGGTAATTGAACTATGGCAAGACTACCATTACGGACTAAAGACTCAATATCAGCTCTGGACATGTAGACCTCATGACCTGTTTTCATTTTCTTAAATTTATCTTGAGCAATACGCTCGCCACCAACACCACTTAAATTTTTAGAACCATTATAGATATCATCATAAATATCAACACCAAGACTGATTCCTTCCTCTTCCATTATTTGCAATAAATTTTTATCCATTAACACATCATGCATACTCATTAGTTCTGCATTTTTTGCGTAATAATCCGACATATTTATGTTGTGATGTTTGTATTGAAACTTAATACCCGAAGCATTGCCAAAACCATAGCGTTTAAAAAATACTGCAAAGCTACGACGAAAATCATGTGGCGTTAACTTAGGCAAGTAGCTACCTACTTTCAATGTTCCTTCGCGGGATGGATTAAGTAGATCGAACTCATCTACATCTTTCTCTGTTGCTCTTATATCAAATAATTTCATTAATCTGTTGAATTCTCCAGAAAAAGCTGTCGATACAAATGTTCTTTTTTGCATACCAAACTTTAGAGGTATAAAAGCTGACTTGACGTCTTTTTTGGCCTTTTGATACTGGTCAAAATTAAGTTCTCCATTTTTCAACATGACTTCAATTTTCACTTTGTAACTTTCACGTAACGGCTCGGTCATATCATAAACTAATTCCAATGCATCTTTTGCTATCATATGAGTTTGCCATGTTGTGGCGAGCGGTTTGCCATCATTTCCTTTTGACGTCTCACCATGTAGTACTGATATTTCTTTTCCTGAATCCGTCTTTATTATGTCGTAACTGTCCTTACCAAAACTTACCATTTCCCCAACACGTGCACCTGAAAAGGCCAACAACACTATTGCACAAGAGCTTTTCAACACGCTTAATTCTTGGGTAATAGTTCCCACATTAAAGTCATGGATGTCATGCTTAATTAGTTTCTGTCGAGCAGTTTGAGATCTTCTCTCTATAGCCCCATGACCCATCGATAAAACGTCAGAATTACTCTTTCCTTTATGTCCAATGAGCAGGTTCTCTCCATTCCGAACTCTTGCTTTAATAGCATCGGCCTCTCGTTGAACTCTTGCAATGCTTTCACGGTGTGGGTGATAGGTTTCAACTTTTAAAATAACTTGTGATAATAGATTTTGGTACATGCCAATTGGAACAGCAATATGCTGTTCAGCAGCTTTATTAGCCCCTAAAGCGGCCAATACACGGCCATTCACAATACGTGTAACAACCCCGCCTTCAAACAATTTATTTAATACATTCACAACTTTTCCTTGTATAGTTGGAATCCCTAACTGCATGCTTTTTAGTTTCAACTTAAAAGATCTAAATCCTTGGTCGGTATCGATTTCAGTCCACTCGGTTGAACCTAAAATGTTAGCTATATGTTGTAATCCACTTTTCCATGAATCCAACTGAATTGAGGTTGGTGCTTGAGCATATTTTCTTTTATAAAAGTAATACAAGCCAAATAAGGTATCTTGAATTGTTTTTCTATAGCTTGGAGAGGTTGAAATAAAAGATACGGTAGACATTTTTCCATAGCCCCTAGCTTCGACTCCTGAAAAATCCCATAGCTCACTATAGCGACGTGAATTTACCTCTCCATCCGATGTAAAACTTATTGGCTCACCTAAAGGATGTTCTGCAGTGTATTGTAAATGGTTTTGTCCAATTGCATTCATGAGAACACCTCTAGTAAATCATTTAAGCTATATACCGACGAATAAAGCGGATGACTCGCTGATTTCTTTTTATCTAGTGCTTTAAAATAGTTTGTTTTAGATACGTCTTTAAAGCGTTCGAGTACTGAGTCGATGGTTAGGTATAGGTTTTTATAGCCTGATGCTGATAACGAATTAACCGATGGAAATTGCTGCATCTCTTTTAGCGTATCTTTGAATGACAGCATGAGCCAAATATCATCTACAGCGGCCACAAGCTTATGGTATTCACATTCAAAACATTCTAAGAAATTGGTGCACATCTTTTCTTCTTTGGGCATTTTAATACCACTTTTTTTTAACATTTTATCAATGATATTAGCCGCGCCTTTTGTATTATCCTGACAACGACCACCCGATGGCGTCCGAGATTCTTTAATGCTATGCTCCTTTTTTCGGAGTCTTTTGTAATCGTATTCACTCAACACATCATGATGGTTATACTTAGCCTCATGCACGGCAGCTGTTACAGGGCTTCCTTTGGCGACATCATATTGTGCCTCCATTGAAGCCGATAGGTTTCGTTGATGATCTTGCTCTAGTCCTGAACTATAACTATGCTTAAGGGTGCTTACACTGTTATTTCCTGCGATGGAGACCTTGTAAATATCATCAGTCACCTTCATTAGCGTGTCGAGCTTCGTTTTACGTAGAATAGAAGGTGTTATTTGCGTAAGTCCTAAAAATCTTAAGAATCTGTTTAGAGTAGTCTGTGGGTGCACAGCTGCTTGTATGAAATTAATAACATTGCCTTTCATTCCAATATAGGGAAATAGTGGTGCATCACTATCAGTACCTGTAATTTTTGCAGATAATGAGAACCAGTGTTCAATAAATCCCCGAGCATATTTACTGAAACCTATCACGTTATCTATTTCAAGGTGTTTTGCTCGGGGCTTTTCTGCTTCAAACAGATACATCCCCCCTTGTATTTGTTTAAATACCACATCCTTTCGTTTCATTTTAAGAAGGGATGTGGTATTCATTCCAGTAAGCATAAAACATAGCATTGCAGCCATTTTCGTTAACTGATTTCTCCAGTCGACATTCTTTGTAACGCGAATTTTAAAAGCTCTACTTTTAGTTTTCTTTTCCTTGCCGTGCCAACCAAACTTCTCAGCTTGTTTATTGAAAAGAGCTTCATCCCATAATGGGTTAATCTCAGGAGAGGTTCCATTTTCAATATGCTCTGCCAAGCAATTAAACCCTCTAAATAGTGCCTTTGCTGTAGGCTTTAATTCACTTTCCACATGAATGCTTTTATGTGGCTTTGTGCTTTTCTTTCCTCCGTTTATTACAGGTAATCGCTTAGCCTCTTCATATCTACCAAGTAACCTAAGAATGAACAAGATTCCCATCTTTTTATTTATCCAAGTGCCTTTTGAGAACTTGTTTTGACTAACCCATATCGCCCAGTCCTGCATATATAACGCAATTAAATTGCTGTGAAAGTAATCTCCTTCTATCGGATGATGATTAGCATCATCCATCCAACGAATATATATACAAAGGGAATTAAAATGACTAGCGCTAGTGTCGTTAAAATTAGGCTTAAACAAACGGTACATATCGCGAACAAAGTTATCTCTCCCCATATCAATGTATTGTGTGTAATCGACTAACCCATTTTTTTTTAATAGACTAGGGCACCCTTTGTACTTCAACCGAATAAAATTTTTCCTTGGTGTACCTTCGGTTTTTAAAACTAAATCCTTTATATGGAGTGGTTCGACACTTGCTACAGGCGCAACCATATCTCTAATGACTTTTACACCTTTTCTCTTATTTCCAGACCTAGCTTGAATTGGTCTTTTTAAATTAACTGTATCAAACATCATCACTCACTCCATTGTGAGTTACTTTATCTTCTGATCCTTTTAAATCATCGAAAACACCTAAGTAATCCAATACATCTTCATATATTTCATCACCCGTAGGATCGTTCTCTGCGATTTTTAAATATTTGAGTGTAGTTGCTAAATCTTCGTGTCCTAACGTGTCAGAGACTGCCGCTATTGCTTTGTCTGAAGACATTTTTTGCAACAAGATTCTAAATAGTGACACCGCAAAAGTAGATCGTAAGTTATGTATAGACCCCTGCATATTTTGACCCAATATTTCTTTTACTGTATTTCGTATTTCGTTCCAGCGATTATTTAACTCATTTAGCTTTAAGAAGAATGGAACGCCTGAATTACTAATGAAGATATATCTCTTCTTTTCATCAACACCATCAACGCTATCAAAGAAAGCATCTTCACCCTTTAAACGTTTCTCTTCACATAGTCCTATAAACTTTTTCAATCGTTTCTGGTAGCGTGTTGAACGGGTATATTCATAGAGTAATAGCATGGTCGCACTGGGGATTATGGTCTTTCTGGATTTATTGCCACCATCTTTAGTTTTTGTTAACGAACCATACTTATCGCCAGCACCTATTCTTAACATAGTCTTATTAAATTCAGGCTTTACTATTTGACCACAATGTAAACTTGCCACTTCCTCCTTTCTTAATCCAGTAAAGCGAGACACTAAAAAGAAGAGGCAATATTCCTCAGCTAGCTGTACGAACTTGATGTTACCTTTTACGTTTTTTATTACCCTTTTTGTGTGCAATATGATTTTTTCAACCTCAGTCCATTGGTGATTTGTAAGAGGGGTCAAATCTCTTCTACCTGCTTCACCAGCCTCTCCGCTGTTGCGCTTTGACTTTGGAAAATTAAGGCGAAGGTCTGTTGTATGCACATTTTTGCTCATATAGGCTTTCATGCTTTGCCCATTAGTTTCAAATCTAAGCGTTACAATTTCATATGTGAATGGCGGATTGTTAAATTGATAACCTTGTCGAATGTAAAATGAATAAAATTTTGTCACTGCTGTCATATAAGCAGAAGCAGTTGTTCGAGCTAACCGTAAGCTTTCATCAGGTTCATTTAGGACAGTGTGTTTTAATGCGGATCGATACTGATAGGTAATTCGTTGCTCTTTACGTGTAGCCATGAAATCCCATGTAGGACGAGGCAGATCAATCAATTCATCGAACAGTTCTTCATCGTACTCTTCATCCCATTTTTCTTGAAGTTTTATAAGGAAAGAAAAAAAGTGAATTAAAGCTTTAGAACGTTGGTCTGACTCTTCTTTACCTTCATCAATATGATGCGCCATAAGATAGCAATTAACTTTTTCCATTGGCTCAAAAGAAACGATTTCGTCTTTTTCATTTCTACCAACAAGGTTTAAGAAGGTGATTTGTTTAATATGAACAGGGCTTTTATTAGTAAAGGAAACTTGAGCCTCACCATCTTCATTAATACTTACTATGGGGCATTTGTAAGTGAATGGTTTTATTTTGGTTGAGGATAAATCATATGAAACTTCAGACATAAAAAGTAAGTATTGTTATTGATAGATAAACTAAGTTTACTTTTAATTCTCATAATGTAAAGTGTTGTTTTACAAAGGATTTACAAGTACCAGGATGCTTGCAAGCGTTGAGTTGCTTGCAAGTATTTTAACGCTTGCAAGTATTATTATCAGGATAGTAATTTTCATATCTATTAATGACAGGTTAGCTTGTTATAAATGAAGTGACTCAGTGATACAATATTGAGGTATTCACGGCTATAAATGAGAATAACAGTTGTCATTAATGTATTAGCGAAAATTTGATATGACAGGCAGCAATAAGCACATTGATGTAATTAGAATTTGATAACAGAACGCTAACTATTACCACATTGGATTACTTAGATAAGAAGCTCCAATCTATGGTTCGGGTTAGATTTTTCATCGATAACGACCACTAAAACGGGGGGACTACAGTACCCGTTTAAGCAACTTGTACATGCCGAATTATTTACTCCACTCCCTTGTACCGCTTATATTTGACATAACATCATTGAAATCGAAATTAAGATCAACATTTCCTGAAAATTCACCGCGATTAGCACCATATATAAAGTCAGGGCAATCGCAGTCATCAGCACCTTCTCCACAATCCCTACATTCAGGATTACAAGCCTCCGTCATACGGTCAATAGCATCATGAGGCTCATAGTCGTAATCAAAATCACCATAACCAGTACCTCCAAATACTCTGCCATTTATAAAATCATCAATATCTTTTGTGGTGCTAAGACCACAATTAAAAATGGCAGCTATGGGTCGTAGAATAACTCTACAATAATCGAATTTATAATACGGCATATCAAAAAATATTTTTCCATTTTTTGATTTTAAACTATGAAATGTAAGTTCACCATATCTCTTAATAAGGTCTTGATATCTAGACTGTGTTAGATCAAGTTCAACATGTTTAAATGAATTGTTTATGGCGTCTTGAAGTCGAAACTTATTGTTTATATGAAGAGAACCATCAACAGAGTATTTTTCTTCAAATTCTTTTATGAATTGACCTCTTGTAGCTTTACCCGTCTTATTTGCAATAAAAATCATATAGTCGATAGCATGGGTTAAAATTGCATTAAACGAAAAAGCGTGGTGAAGCTGGACATTGTTTTTGTCCAAAAGCTTAAAGAATTCGTTTGAAGATGGTACTAAAACATCATTAATGTATGAAAGTAAATACTGCGCGTCTCCATCACCCAGTACAAGGGGGTTTACATTCTTCATAGATACACCTTAGGTATGTAACGAGGCTGTAGGATTACTCGCCTAAAATAGGGGTACCAAATGCATTACCTATATCGAATTAACCGTCTACAGTGCAATACAGGAGCACAAAAAATCATCTACTTTGGCTGAATTAGTTATTCTACAGCCTCAACACCGCCTTAAGCGAACAATAATAGTTGAAGAAGAAACATAACCAACTTTTTTTGTAGCGTTTAAAGGCCTTACATGAATTACACGGCTAGAATACAATCTGAAATAAGTTTATTTATAGGGCTTGCCTTAGAGAAATACCTTAATAAATAAGTACGATTTTGCTTAGAATCTTTTCTCATACCTACAGCTGACGCCCAAGAAAGCCAACCACTTGAGCCATTGCGAAGGTGCGTTTCTCTTAACTGAGGCATACCAAAACGTTGCTCAGGTATTTCTAACACCCTAGCCTTTGAGATTATAGTCGAGTTTTTATGCTCATAAAGTCTAGCTAATATTGCCCCTGCGCTAGTACTTTCAAGTAAGTATTCTTCCGTAATTGCAGCAATCCAAAATAACTGGTACTCATTAAGAAAACACTCTGAGTCTAGAAGTTTTTCAAATTCAATTGATAACTTATCGTATTGAGTTACCTCACTGCACTTATGGAATATTTTTTTGACTAAATAAGGAAACCTATAAATAAATTTAGGGATATAGGTATAAAAGTCAGGGTTATGCTGGCTAATGCAATCCAGTATAAGACTTGCCTCATTATCTGTAACTTCATCATTATCGGCTAAAGCCGCTAGTTGATCTATTTCTTCTGAAGTAAATTGTCTTACGATTTCATCGTATACATCATAGCCCATACCAGATCCTAAGCTAAAAACAACTTCTCCCATAATGCCACTTTTTATTTTATCTACTTCACTTTCAATTGAAGCTTTATTTTTGGAGAACAAAACACTTTTATTTGAGTTAATATATAACGCTTTTTGACCCAAAAGTTTTTGAATATTTTCAAAGTCTTTTCTTAGGGTATCTTTTGAGTTTGAGAAGATGACAAAGTCATCCATAAACCTAATCATATGTTCACATTTAATAAAGCTGGAGTGGTCAATATAGGATAAAAATTGGCTGCCAATCATTTTAGCTGGATAGATTCCGTGTGGCATGAAATCTATAGAAAACCCAGCATTAATCTCCCTCATAAAACGACCAAATAGTTGCTTTTCCGACTCTTCAACATTAAGCCCTGAAAACCAATTGGTTAAATCATGGTGATAAATTGAGTTAAAGTATGATGAAACATCAAAACTGATAAAGTATTTGTATTGCTCATTTAACACATCGTTTTTGTTATTATATTCTGTGTAGCTATCATGGATTTTTATATGAGAGCCATTAGCAAACGTATAACCAAAGTTTTCTCTAACAGGGTTAGATGATTTTCGAAAAACAGTTTTATTTTTATACGCCATTTCGTACATATAATATTCAGCAATAGGATCTAGTTTTTTAGTTCGTCGTATGTGTTGCTTAGCTTTTGATGCGCAGACGCTTTCTTGTGGTAAGAAGCAGAATTCAGCCTTGGATGTATCTTCAATATTTTTTATAAAATCAGATATTAATTCTGGAGATTTATCGATAAGAAATCGGCATGTTTCCATAGGAAACAGCATCTCTTTATAGTCTTCTAGGTAAAACTCTTTTACTTTATTTACATCAACCATTTAGTGAACGACCCAATTAGAAAATTCATATAATACTTTTGAAGCGGTAATAAAATAGTTGGCTAAATTTATCGAGGAACGAGCAAAAGCCAACTATTTTTTGTTCATTTAAACAACTTTTATGCTTATTCGACTAGCTCTAAAAAATCATTAAACATGTCAGTGAATTCGTACTTCTCTATACCTTCATCTGTGTAAGATTCCATTTCTCTTATCTTTTCAGCAGACATTAGTACCCAATAGTTTTCTAATACATTGCTTTTTCTAGTTCCCTTCTCTGCACCTATAAGTGTTTTCGCATCACATATATCAGTAAAGCTAAATTGACTTTCATCGGGTAGCGCTAAACAATCAAGGTGGATATAATTTTCAGGTTCTCTCCTACGAGTCGTGTAAGCCTTAACTCCATCAGCCCTCATTTCGGCTATCCTATCAAGATTTTGTTGTTCTTCTGTAGTCCCTTTATCTGAATCCAAAAGTACGCAGTATGGGATATCAAATTGTTGAGCAAGTTGCATTGTTCTCCAGTGCTTTAAATTTCCGCACCCTCCTATAGGTACAAGAGCAAACCTTTTGTCTTCAAATGTATGTTGAATATGTCCTGCATTTTTAAGTTGCTCAGCAGTATGCTCTACAAAAGTAATATCACCTTTCCCTTCAACTAAAAGCATAGCTTGAGCATATTTAGAAATAGGATCAGGTAATAGCCCCAAGGTATCTGCTATTTTATTAAATACATCGTCAGACCCCATTTCAATAGTTCTATTTTGACCATCACGTTCAATAAACCTGAGGCTATCGAGAGGTAAAAGGCCTGCTAAAGATGGCGTATGAGTTGTAAGCATCACTTGGCTATTTGAAGTGTTCGCTAGCTCCATGAACGCCTCAATCAACATTATTTGATGATCAGGGTGCTGAGATGTTTCAGGCTCTTCAAAAGCAAATATTATATTGTTTCCATCATTTGTTGTTCTTCTACGTTCAGCTTCGGCTCTAAAAAAGTTTAAGAGAATTAATCTTCTTACACCGCTACCGCGCTTATTAATAGAAATATCATTTTCAGACTTAATTGATAATTTAAATTGTGACTCAAACTTTGGCTCTGTTCTAAACTCAGGAATTAGTTCTTCAGCTAAATCGGGTGACATTTCATGAAGTTTAGCTAATGTTCTATTAGCTGTTTCGATAGCCTTTGCTCTAACTTCGTTCTTAATATGCTCTATTTCATCACTTAATTCAGATAGGGCTTGCTGTACCGCTATTTTCATAGGGTCAGTAACTTCTTTATCATCATCCTTACTAGGTCTGTCAGATTGAAATAATGCATAAAGAGGTAAGTAATTTTTAATTGAATCAAAAACTTTTTTGGTATCCTCTTTATCAACTAATAATTCAATATTAGATAAGCTAAGTTCATCAATACTTTCGCGTATCGCTTGTCTGATTGATGCGTTAACCGATGCATTGTAATCCTCAGGATTTACATCAAGTTGGTTCGCTCTTGCTCTCAGTTCAGCACGCTTTAAAGATAAGAGGTCTTTTGCCATATCTACCGTTGGGTGATTACAAACGATATAAACCTTTTCCTTTGGGCTTGCTGCTGTTGCAGGATATACTTTCTTTATTTCAAGTTTTCCATCGATATTAAGTAGATGTTCATTTGCCAACGATGTAGGAAAAGCAGCATCAAGTAATAGTTGCTGTGGAAAATCACCAAAAACACAGCTTATTTCGATGAGATTGTTATCTGCGTTGATATTTAGGTCGTCTTTTTCACACTTAACTAAAGAGTTATTGAAAAAAATCTCTAATGCTTCGAGAACTGTAGATTTTCCGGCATCATTTCTACCTATAAACGCAGTAAGTTTATTTATTGGTATTATTATCTCGTTGCCATAACCACGAAAGTTTTTTAATTTTACTGACTCTAATTTCATCGTTTTCTATCCTTGAAAGAATGTAATGCTAAACAAAGCATATAACAGTGAGTTATTTCTAGAACATAATGAGTCGTTAACTGAAAATGATATATATAACATTAAGCACATAATAAGAACGCAACAACAGGAGACTTAGCATCACCTGTTTCTTATAAAACTGTTAATTTAAAAAGAGTGATAAATTCACCCTCTTCCAATTTCAGTATGACATATTATTACTCTCACACAGCCAGTAAATTATTCTCATATATTTTAATGATAGGTTAGCTTGTGGTATATAAAGTGTTTCGGTGAGCGTTGTAGTCGGCGTATGATTGATCTGCGCCGTTCTTGGCCTCACGAACACCTGCGGCGAATGAGCTTAAGAAGTCGTCTCGGTTGTTGAGTAGAATAACTGTTGAGCCAGCGCCACCTTCAACTAATTCTAATGCGCCTAGGCCAATATACTTATTCACAACTACGCTATTGAAAAAACCGTTGTATTGCTCTGTTTCTACATCATAGGTAACGGCAGAGTCTTCTGTTGCTTCCATTAAAGAGACAAATAGCTCTCTTACTTTTTTCGAAATCACCCACTGTTCCTTTTTATCTTGTATTTAAGTAATCTATCGCACGTTTTGCTATTAAAAGCTGAGATCAGTTGCCAGTTATTAATCATCTCAACTATATTGCACCTTAATTAGAGCGAGCCTAACTAGCCAATATTTTAAGCGGCAGCGACAAGGCGTCATTGCCTGTTTGACCCACTAGCCAGATAATAGCACTTAAGCCGCCAACGGTGATGACATACCATAATGCTGATACAATTTGCGCATAGCGGTTAAGCGGTAATAGCTCACTTAAATGCCGACGTTTATATTCAAACAATATTTCAATGCTGCCAATAGCCAATAAAAAGCCGAGTAGTGCTAAACCAAAGTGATAACTGATATAAACACCTAATGTGGCACCTAATACACAAGCCACTAAACCGACTTTAGAGTTGATTGAAAAAGCGATACTTTTAAGTACGTGGCCACCATCTAAAGGCAAAATAGGCAGTAAATTAAATAAATTGAGTAGGGCATTAAATACCGCTAAACCGGCCAATATTTCAATATCGGTCAGCCAGTAACCAGCCAAGCAGGCCAGGGAAAGTATTAAGCCGAAAAATGGCCCCATGATTGAAATAACAATATC
>TARA_R110000737_G_scaffold103432_1_pt1 | contig 15160 bp, 8 predicted proteins | sample TARA_R110000737 | Tara Oceans TARA_R110000737 (sample SAMEA4398027) | marine metagenome | biome: Polar Biome; feature: [SRF] surface water layer (ENVO:00010504); material: water (ENVO:00002006), including particulate matter (ENVO:01000060) such as... | depth 5 m
ACGGAAGAAAACCAATAGGTAAAGCAGGCAAAGGCTCTTGCGGCGAAAAGGGCGGGAAAGGTAAAGGTCGTGGCTCTTACTAGTGTCTAAAAAAGATCTCGAGGAACGTCGCAGGATAAGAAAAACTTTGACCGTTGCTTGCCTAAAAGAAAGGTTATCAGCCTGTCGCAAACAGAACGAGCAAGCACAGCTAGAAAAAACAAAGCATAATGTCAGACAAGTCCAAGATGAAGTGCAACGTACCACGCCGTGAAGTCCAGGGCGGGAAGAAGTTCGTTGTGAAGGCTTGTCAGGGGGGAACCGAAAAGATTGTAAGATTCGGTGATGCTAATATGAGCATCAAGAAGGACCAGCCTAAACGCAAGGCGAGCTACTGCGCTCGCAGCGGAGGTATCAAAGGTAAGACTAATAAACTATCCGCTAACTACTGGAGCCGTAAGGCCTGGAACTGCTAACTTATAACAAAGGAAAACATTGTCACGCTACAGCTCATACGGACCAACTGATAACCCCATCGAAGAAGATAGGGACGCAGGCTTTCTTGGTTTCAATAACTACTCTCGACCTGACCAGCTTCCAGCTGGTATGCTTGCGGCTAGTTCAAACGGACGTATTGGCAAGAATGGTGAGTGGCAGGTCCGCAAGGGCATCAATGTAGTTAAGGCACCCTTTGCTTCTGGTGATGCTGTATTGCGCCTGCCTGCTACTACCGAAATTATATCGACCCCTACGGTTTGCTTGTTGCCTACTACGATACGATCCGCTAGTTTATCTATCAATAAGGTCCTCATTGTTGTTGACGAACCAGCCGTGCAAGCGGGTCACGTATTTGTTACAGGAAACAAAGTTGAGGTAGAGGGTCTAGTTGGTAGTCCTGACCCCAACGGATCACACGTTCTGACCGCAGTAACAAACAACGGGAATGGCACCAAAACAATAGAGTATGACTTGGTTGGTACCAATGTAGCCGCTTACAGCGGCTTTGGCCTGACCCTCCCATTTAATTTAATTAACTCTAGTTCACCTGTTCTAACCGCAATTACTTTGTCTCCTGTTATTGGGTTCAATATGGTCCTGGACGAAGGAAGTGTAGCTGGGGTTTATGCAAGCACAACCTTCAGTGACCCCAATCAAACCAACAGCCAGTTCGTCGTATTGGCATCCAACGTAAGTGCAGTAGCTACTGACTTAAATGATACTTCCGTATCAATTACGATGGGGTATCCAGAGAATGAAAACGTGCCGCCCAGCAGCAGTATGCTGCAGGCATTCAATAAGATTTTTATATTCCGTGACGGTCAGACTGCACTAGAGAACGACAAGTTTTTTGGCCCCATTAGTATTGCATCAGCTAGCACTGGTGCAGCTTCAAATATAGTTACCGTTACTACCTCGGGTAATCACGGATTAGTTATAGGTGACGCAATTACTATTGCGGGACTTACTGGGTTCCCTGGAGAGGGACAGCCAACCGTGTTAGACCAGGATCCAAACGGCACTTGGGTTGTTAAGACAGTAGGGAGCAATACTTCCTTCACGTATGATCTGCCAATTTCATATCAGGATGCAGCTACATACACAGTGGGCGCAGCATCTAAAATATCTCCAGCATTTAAACTTGCATCAAGCGGAACCTATACTCAGCCAACGCAGATTGTATGCGACGAAGGTGAGTTCGCTATTATTAATAGTCGTGCAGTCATTCATCAAACCGAAAGTATAGCCGAGGGAAATATAATTTCAGTAATATCCCCAAGTCAAGTCAGCCAAACGAGCGGACTTACACTAGGTGAAACATTTACTATAGCTAGAGTATACGAGCAAGGCCCCACGAAGCTTATTAGCGCAGCGGGTAAAACGCTGCCTGCTGATCACGGCAATGCAGAGTATACTGGACTATATCAAATAGTCATAACCTCTAATGCGCACGGTTATGACATCGGTGACCCAATTACTATTGCTGGCTTTGGAGATATTAAGACCGACGGAAAAAGGTATATAGCTGAACGCACGACTGACACGTTGACTTTTTATATTCCTCTGAACGGAAGCGTTACACTATCTGGCAATGAAACTGTCAACCTAGCGGATGGATTTGAGTTCTACATAGATGCAGCAAAAACTACAACGCACGCTACAGGCGGGGAGTCCCTGTCTGCAACTCCTGTATTCACAAAGCAGGTTTCGGTCGGGCTAGGCTTTAGTCATATGCCAGCTCCTTCGTATGCGGCTTACCACCAGCGCAGGCTGGTAATGCCGTTTAAATTCTCAGTGGACGACGCAGAGGACAGCTTTACCTTCAGAGATATTCTGGACGAAATTATTATTTCGGACATCCTGGACTCCGATACCTACGACCAGATCTATAGTCAGTTCAGGTTTAACGCAGGGACGGCGGACTTTAACGTAGGGCTGCACTCATTCTCCGATGACAAGTTAGTAGTGTTTAACCGCAACAGTATTCACCTTGTAAGTGGATCAGGACAAAGCGCAAAGGTTCAGTTAATTACAAATGAAGTAGGCTGCGTCGCAAGGCAGAGTATTATACAGGTCGGAAACAATATATTATTCCTGTCGGACAATGGTGTATACGGAGCTAACTTCCAGGATCTATACAACCTTCGTGGTAACGAAGTCCCCCTGAGTTCTCCCATTAACCCTGTAATTCAACTCATCAACAGGGACATATGGGACAAGAGCGTAGGCGTTTACTTTGATAATAGATACTACCTAGCGGTTCCCCTGAATAAAGAAGTTGTGACGGCGCAAGTCGGAACAGCTCAAGTTGGTCAACCAGGTGATTCTAATTTTGTAGCAGCTTCGTCGGACTTCGTACCAGCTTCAACGGCAATAGAGATTGCACGGGTTAACAATGCTATATTAATCTTTAACTTGATTAACAAGCAGTGGGAGAGCGTTGATACTACCAGTGCGCCGAACTGGGACATTTCTAACTTAATTGTAGCGGGCAAGAAATCTGACCGTGCTGTCTACGCAATCAACAGCCTAGGCGGACTACACAGGCTTGACGCCCGTGTAGATGCAAGTGATATACTGGCTACGTCGATTCCAGTTTCAGGTGCTGAGGCCGAAGATCCTTATACTATACCGTCTTCGATGACGACCAGGCAGTATACCCTCGGTAACCTAGACCGCAAGCGTTGGAATAACTTTGACCTGCACGTGCAGTCGTCGCCTGACAGTGCGTCCAACTTTGATATTAACGCAGAGCTAGAGAACATTGACGCTTCGATATTATTAGGCAGCTTAAATTCACTGAACTCCAAAGAAAACCTACTGCCCAATGAGGACGTTTCCATCCGTGGTAGAATGGGTAACAGGCGAGCCTACGGAGTTCAATTCAAATTCGACAATATAGTTGGACGCCCTAGCGTGCGAGCGATTAAGGTTGCTGGCGCAGAAGCATTTAGATCAATCAACAGAGCAATATAAGATATGGCAATTATTACTACAGGAAACTCCTTCAATGCAACCGATGCGGTTACATCAACGACCCTCAACAACATAGCAAACGCAGCTACGTTTGACGACCCAGCGGACGAAACCAGCATTGAAAAAATTACATCTGGTGCTAACTTGGTCGGCAAATTAGGCATTAAGGACGAAGGGGTGACATTTGCTAAGATGCAACACATCGGCACAGATAAAGTCCTCGGTCGCACCTCAGCAAATACAGGAGACGTAGAAGAAGTAGGTATCATCGTAGGCGGCAGTGGCGATGCTGGCTTACTTTTTGATAACGATGATATGCTTGATAATAGCGATACTGCTGGAGGTTCGGCTACTCGTGGTGCTACGCAGCAAAGCATTAAGGCGTATGTAGATAGTATTAGTGTTGTAAATAAATCAACCGATACTGGTCTTGTGACGGAAGGCGCTCAGGGTTCTGTAAGTCTAGGGGGTGGATTGATTGTTAAATTTGGTAGCATAAACCATACTTCATCTCAGACTGCATTTACATTTAAAGATTCATCTGGAAGTTTAAGTCCATTTCCTAATGCAATCTACGGGGTAAGTGCAACTGTGAATGAAAGTGTTAGTAGTTCTTCAGAAACTTGTAGTGTAACTTCACCTACCGTAAATGGTTGCAGCATATCAGGATACCGAGGTACGAGTGGAGCTGCTGTTGGTCGTGTGTTTTTCGTTGCTTACGGTTATTAAAATGATAATGAACTTCTCCCTGCAATTAATTTAACAATTCAATACTATGCCTATTATAAATAAAGGAACATCGTTCTCAAACGGGGAGCAGCTCACCGCCGATAAGATCAACGACTTAGTTGATTTGGCTACGTTTAATCAGAATGCTACTGACAGCAACACTACTACCATTAGCACTGCTGGTCAGCTTGTCGTAAACTCAGGCGGTATATCCAGCGCTCAACTTGCTACGGATGCAGTAGAGACAGCCAAGATCAAAGATGCAAATGTAACATTTGCAAAGCTAACAGATGTCATTGACGACGACACAATGGCTACTGCTACTGATACTACCTTAGCTACCTCGGAAAGCATTAAGGCTTACGTGACGGCGATGCGACCAAAGTTTGTGCCACTTACAGGGGGAACAACGGGTTTAATAAAAGATTTTGGCAGCTCGACAACTGTAACATATAATATTGCTGACTTTACGGCTGATATGAACACTTATCCTGAATTTGCTACTAGTAAAATTACTGGACTGCTAGTTGAGGGGTATGCATATTCTAAGAATAACACAAATCTTTTAACAGCGGAGGGAGCAGTTGGTAGTACTACGGTTATAGCTCGGTCCTACGCAAGCAGCAGCGTTTATATTACTGATTCAGCTACTACGTTAATGCCCATAAACTCGGACACAAGCACGTTTGAATTTGAATATACGGTTGGTGATACTACGGGGAACGTCCAATCCGCAATCAGGGGAGCAATTATTCAACCTGGCCTGTAGAACTAATGAACTCCCTCCTGCAATCAGTTCAAATAGCATTGCAAAATGCTGAACAGAAAGAAGCGATTGACTTTATAGATGAAGTCGTGGAGTTCTGCGTTGAGCACGAGAATGGGAAAGTATTTGATGGCTGGGAAGAAGAAATGATACGTCTTATGGTTGCATACCACTGGGCGAAGCAAACCTTAATCGTTCATCACAATGCAGACGAAACCATTAGGGGTGTGTTTATGTGGTATAATTGCAACAGGGATGACGGGTGGAGTTTTATAAATAACTGGGAACCAGATGCAGAAGACGGAGATAGTATATTTATGGCTTTTCTTTTTTCTGAGGGCAAGGACTCCTTTAAGAAGTTAACACGGGACTTCGTCGATAAATGCCCAGAAGTACTTACTAAAAATAAAATAGGATTAAGATACAGGAGCGGATTCCCCAAGCGGATGAATTACAGCAATAAACTTTTTAAAAAAATCATTAACAACTAAATACTATGGGTGGCAAAGGCGGAAGCAGCACAACAATAAAACAACCTGATCCGATAGATCCAGGCAAGGCAATGGGCGAATATTTATTCGGTCGGAACTTTAGCAGTTATCAGGGAGTTACTGACTCACGGCTGCAGGACAGGTTGATCGGTGCAGAGGCAAAATACCGTCCTCAATACACGGCTCTAGAGCTGGCGGACATTAACGTAATGGCTAAAGGTATTGCGGGTGGTACAGATAACCCTCAGTATAAAAGACTAGAGGTTAAACTCGCTGGATTACAAGCTGGTAAAGGAGGCATTAATAATGAAGAGGCAATGAAGATTGCCCGTTCTGCGGCGGGTCGTCCGCCTTCAAAGACTAAAATTATACCTGGTAATAAACGAGCAAGAATGGGTGCTAGGAGACGAGATAAGACTGTCCCAAATCCTGACTACGCTAAAGAACTGAAAGAATACAACAGGGAAGTCCAAGGCCTAGCTAGCTCTCTTGGCGGAAATCGGGCATCTCAGATCGCCTCGGTTAAAGCTGAAATGAAACAGCTCGAAGGGCAAAAGGGTCAAGGGGGACTGTTTGATTTACTAGAAGAGCAGTCCGCCCGTGCAGGTGCATTACAGCGTGAGCAACTTGGTTTACAACGTGAAGCCGACGTAGGTGCATTGCAGGAGTTCGCACCTCAAGTAGTCGACGCTTACCGTGACGCTGACCCATACAGCACAGGACTTGCCGAGCAGCAGACTGCTATGGCGGATGACCTATACCAGCGGTCACAGGGTCTTAACCCTGAGCAACAGCGTATGGCAGACCAGCAGGCACTGGGTATGGCTCAAAGCCAGGGCCGTGTAACGGACCAGAGTGCAGTTGCCTCGCAAGTATTAGGACGTGAAAACTATTTATCTGGACTCCGTAGCCAAGCAGCAGGTATGGGTCAACAGGCTTTCGGTATGAACCGTCAGCTAGCAGGTGACGTAGGTATGACTATCCTCGGTCGTCCTTCGTCTGCGATTGGTCTAGGTAGCCAAATGCTAGGACAGGCACAGCAGGGCGCAGCAGGACCTATGGGTCCTCAGCTGTTCGATCCTAACGTAGGTATCAATATGGCTATGCAAGAGCAGTCCAATCAAGTATCACTGCTTGGGGCGCAGGCTCAAGCTGATGCAGCACGTAGCTCAGGCAAGAGTTCAATGATGGGTTCAATCATCGGCGGGGTAGCAAGCGCTATTCCTTTCTGCTGGGTAGCCCGTGAGGTCTACGGCATTGAGAATCCTCAGTGGCTAGAGTTCCGTGAATGGATGCTGAACGATGCACCAAGCTGGCTCCGTAATCTATACTTGAAGTATGGCGAGCGAACAGCTAAGTTTATTTCTAACAAGCCCCGTGTAAAATCAATCATCCGAAAGTGGATGAATACAAAAATTAAATAGTATGGCATTTCAATCAGGAACAACAGTAGACCCCCGCCTAATGCAGGCGGATTACAGCGGCTTCGCAAGAGCAGGCGAGATACAAGGGCAGGCACTAGCTAACATTGGCGCACAGATCGGCCAGGGTATCGAGAAGTACAAGAAGAAAAAACAAGACGCAGCCGACGACGAAGAATTTGCTCAGGCCGTTGAGCCGTATCTGATGAACATTACTGGAGGAGATCCTGACGAAGCCAAGAAGCTGGGTAAATATTTAAGGAATGATCTCCCTGCATTTAATGCTATTAACGCACTGCGTAAAGACCAAGTTGAAAAAGAAAAGCTTGAGATAACAAGAAATATCTTGGGCCAGGTTGCAAGCGGAAATATAACTCAAGAAGAAGCCGTCATTGCGGGCGTCGACATTGAGACCTTAAACAGTTTTACTGGTATAGGCACGCAAAGACTAGAAGACGAAAACATTATAGCACGGACTGGAGCGTCTAATAGATCTAATCAACCTAAAAATACTACTTACGAACAAGTACGTGGAGTCGCTAAGGTTATGGAGGAACAATTTCCTGACGTCAATGTCGATGAAAAGACTGGATCGTTGTTTATTAAAAATACTGGGTCTAAGTTAAATCCTTTTGATACTTCAAACGATGCAGCTAATGTTCCAGGCGCTATTACATCAATGCCTGGATTTGAAGAATGGAGAAAGTCTAAGATGAGCGCCTCCGCCAGGGGCGAGTTCGACTCTAGTCAATACAAAATGCTTCCTAATCCTCAATAAAATAATATGGCTGTATCTTCTGTTCTTGGACCCGATGGAAAAACTTATACTTTAGAGCACCCAGAAGGAGCATCTCAAGAAGATATATTTAAGTTTGTTCATGAATCTACGCAGCGTGAAATTACGCAACCTAAACCTGGGGTTGTTAGTAATTTGGTGCGAGGAGGTTTAGCAGGCGCATCTGAATTAGGCTACGACGCACTGCAGTTTGTAACTGACTCGGTCATTAACAAGGGTGCCCTAAAGGCTGAAACTGATCTTCTTAAATACGCACAGTACTACGAGCCTGAGGTTCTAGAAGAACAATTAAGCTCGATTGATCCTGCCCGACGTGAACTTCTAAGTAAGTCCCAAAGCATTATTGGTGACACGGGCCGCATGAGCGGCGAAGCCTTTGGCGTAGACGAAGGTCGTATGAGTGCAGATATTGGCCGTGGTTTTGGTCAGATCGTTGGGCAGGTCGCTACCGCTGGGTTAGCGGCTGTACCTATGGCGTACATGGAATCCCGTAGGGACGCAGAGCAAACCTTTGGAGTTCCGTACTCCGAGATGACAAAGGAACAACAATCGAAGACTGACATTGCTGGCGGTACTTACTCTATGTTTTCTTTGGCTCTGAATAGGGTCGGATTAAGGGGCATGGGCCTGAATAAACTTGATGACTTCTTTCAGGGTACCGCAAAGGTCAAGGGAAGCGTCGTCAAAGAAGCCTTCAAAGGTGGTCTAAAGGGCGGCGGCGTAGAATTTGCGACTGAGACTACTGAAGCGGCAGCAATGGACCAGGCTTTTTCTCGGATATATGATGATAACCGAGAGTTTTCTTTTAATGATATTAACGACTACCTGTACGAGGGCTTCATTGGTTCAGTAGTAGGTGGAACTGTAGGTACAGGAACTTCTACTGTTAAAGCTTTAGCGGGGCCAACTGGTGCGGCAGATGCCAAAACACAAAAGTCAGACCTCGGCAAGCCAGTAGCGGAGCGTTCGGCGATTGAAGTTCCCAGGTCAATTGAAGTAACCTACCAGCCAGTAGACGGAAATCCTACTACAATAATCCTTCATCCTGAAAAAGGAGAAGACGCATTCACTGCAGCGGAAAGAATACTAGAGGGTAGACGACTACCAGATTCTGACATGACCGTAAACGAGGTCATCGAACAGACGCCGCTTGAAGTATCTTTTGACGAGCAAGAGGCAGACATTCTCAAAGAGGATGTACTCGTAGATCCTGTGCCCGTAGAGCCAGTACCTGTCCAGCCAGTACCCGTAGAGCCTACACCAGATCAAACACCAGAGCAAGCACCAGAGCCTGCACCCGAAGGAACAGAGACTCCCATTTCATCACAGCGTGATTACCGAAACGTCAAGGTAGGAGACACCTTTGAAATTGTAGGTGTTAACGGCAAGACCAAGCAAGTCGAGGCCATTGGTATCTCTGATGAATCTGGCGTTATTAGATTTAAAAGAGAAGACGGTTCGATTGGGATCACTGGCAATGAAGTGGACTCACAGTTTTCAGACGTTAACTCTCCTGATTATGTTTTGCAATCTTCAGCTACAGGCCAGGGAACCAGGGGCAAAAGCATTAAGAAATTATTTAATGATGAACTTGATGCTCTAGAAAGAGGTATAAATAAAAGGCTTGAAGAAGTTCCAGGTCTTAGCAGCGGTGCCGAGCAAGCAGGCCGAGAAAACATCTCTGACCTTAACGCTATAAAACTTGAGCGCAGACGCCGATCGCAGGCACCCGTAGACCCAGTGCCTGTTGAGCAGGCACCTACCCCAACTCCTGAGCCTACACCTGCACCAGAGCCGTCCGTAGAGACGGCACCTGAGTCTGAAGTAGACACAAGCACTGGCTTACCTAGCTTTAGCCTTCCTCAGAATTTAAAGAAAGGTCAACCTGGTTATCAAAAAACTCAGAACGTAAAATTTGCTTCTGACCTGGAGCGTGCAGCGTACAGCGCAACGACTACACCTAGGGATGAAACGGCGAAGCGCAAGCGTGCCAAGTATCGTAAGATATTGCAGGATGCTAATTACTCGAGTACAGAGATAAACACAATGGGCCGTGAAGTTCGGTCGCAGATGCGTGACCAATATAAAGGTCCAGACTCTGAGCTGTCTGTTACCTTGCCTCAGGACATAGTAGCCCAGGCGGCACCCTTAACATCAGAGCAAGGCAGCGTTAACTTAACTCAGAACGAAAGAAAATTCTTTAATAGCTTCTTAGAGAATCAAGCTAACCGTGAAGAACTTCTAGAAGAAGTTCCATCCTTACGGATCTCTGAAGGTAAACTTTCCATAGCCCCTCAAGATATTGATAATTTCTCTAACTTTGTGACTGCTGTAGGTGTAAGTGATGGGCTAGGCACCGTCCCTCCACGTCTTAAAACTTCTCAATTTTACCAACCATTTCTTAAATCAGGAGCCGAAGACATAGTAGCCCAGGCGGCACCATTAGAAACTATTGACTTTATTAAAGGAGCATCTGGTGACCCAGTGCAAAATTTAGCTAGCAAAAAAAGACGTAGAGCTGGCACTGGAGAAGGTAAGAATCCATCGCTTAGATTAGAAGTAAACGGCTTGCCTATTTATATAGGTAAGGATTCAGCAGGGGGCGGCAAGAGTTTTGAAGGTTGGACTGAAGAAACTTCTGCGTGGTTCACAGACCAGGAAATAAACAATGCGGCTGGGTGGTACGATTCACTAAAGAGTAAATTTACGAAAGAGTTTGGTCCTGATCGTGGACCTAAAATGATGTTGGCATGGCTTGCATCACAACAAAACGAATCACCAGCTGGTGGTGTACGCAATACATTTAGGGTCATTGATCGCCTTGCTGGTATTAAATCAGGCAAAAAGGGTGGTCTAGCGGACGAAAAATTAGAGGCGATATTTACCGACACCTTGGCCGACAAAGGACTAGACGCAAAACTCAGTGACTTTATTGATGCGGGTATGGGTAAAAGAACTCGTACCTTTATGGGAGATGATGCCGATGGCGGTATGCCTTTTGTTGCCGATGTCCACACTGGCCGTGACTCAGGAAAGTTAGATCAACAAACACTTACACGAATAAAAAGATTTGCAGATAGTGGAGTTCTTACTGTAGATGGCCAACCAGCCTCCGTAGAAATTACGAAGGTTAAAAAGAAGACGATTAAGGGTAAAACTAAGACCGAGCCAGAGGAAGCTATACTTAGAGTCGGAGGCCAAGAAGTTAAACTCGTCAGAGATTTGACAGGTTCTCCGTCGAAGGGCGAGTACGAGGGCATCTCAGACTGGGGTAATCGTCTTACGGATTACTTGAACTCCATTGGATGGAAGGGTCGCACTGACTGGATACCAGCTGAGGTACAAGCAGTCGGATGGATGCGGACACTACGTCAGTACGGGTTGAAAGAGTCGGACCTAGAGTCTTCTTTGATTGAAAATACTTTTCGTGTAGCTGCTGAAGTAGATTATGGCTTAGGATCTAAAATAACACAGATTTATCCCGACTTCCAAAAACTTAACGAGCAACAAAAAACTGAAATCACAGAAGATGTATTAGGTTTTATAGTACCCAGGGTCCAACAAGAGATGGCTCCCTCAGCTATACTAAGGGACTCGGAGTTCGGCATTGGTTCTTGGGAGGGCAGTGTTTCTCCTTCAGGAAACTTTTATGTAATGGGTTCCGATGAGGCCGCAAACATCTTTACTAATTCTCTGGCCTGGGTCACGGAACAAGCTGGCACGATGCGAGCAGTCATTGGCAAGGGGGGCAAGAATCAAAGAGCAGTTGCTCTTGTTGGTTTAAGTAACAATGAACTTTCGACCTTTGTTGATTTCGTAAATCAAATACAAAGAGGAGCCGACAAAAAAGCGTCCAAAGACGCAGAGGCACTAAGGGGCTTTTCTACTAGAGCGATGCCTGGAGAACAGGGCATTGTAGTTTTTGGCTTAACTGAATCAAAAGCAAAGGGCGTAAAAAATACTTTACAAAAGTTTGCGGAGCAATATACTGGCTCGGATTCACTAACAATACAAAACTTTTCAGCAGTTACTACATTTACAGAAAATAATTGGAAGGAAAATCAAAATGGCGAAAGTTATATACAAGAAATTGAGCAATCAGGAAGCACAGGAAATATACGGGAAAGGCTCTTACGCCTTCGGCAGCAATACGGACAAAGACTTGCAGAGACTGGGCAGCGAATTGCGCCAGAGGTCTTCGGAGAAACCTCAATCCAATCAAGGGTTGACCAGTTCGTCGAAGCTGGAAAAGAATACCTAGAAGGCGCTGGAACAGATATAACAGCTCAAGCGGCAGAGACTGCCGTAGAGGATCTTGGTCCTCAAGATACGTTTGATAATATCAATCAGCTTGAGAGCTTTGTGTCGAAGTCTTTCAACGCAATATCAGATAAGCTAGGGATAGCTATACGTCCTAACATGCTAGGGCAGTTCGTGGCGCAGTACAACGTCACGCAGAAAATTATTGAGTACAACCCAAGGGCTTTACTTAACCGAACTAAGGCGGGCGTGCAGGCTGCTATGCGTGAAGAGATTATTCACGCTGCTATGCACAACGTCCTTATACAGAAAGAAAAGAAAGCTAAGACTGGACGTAGCGAAGATGCGCTATGGATAGATTTCTTTACTGCACTGGGTAACAACCTTACTCCGCAAGAGCGCACAGAGATTCAGAACGTATACCAATCCCTGCAGGAAGGCAACGCTGTTGCCTTTGGTTCTGAGTACAGCCGTGCAGTAGTGCAGAAGTTTAGGTACGGAGACTTTACCGAGCAGTACATGGCAGTCGATAAGGGAGGCCCAGCCTTCCAGGCTATCGTAGATATTCTTCGTTCGGTGCAGGCGTACATGGCCAAGGTCCTTGGACCTATGGTTAAGACTGACCCCGAGGCGGCTCAAGTGATCGTCGATACAGTAGAGCTTCTTAATGCTATTGACCCTTCGATTCGTCCGAAGAGTCAGAACGTAGTGGCCAACGCCTACAATGCAACGGATAAGAACACGGTGGAAGAAAACGCAGAGGAAGACGTAGCGCCGAAGGACGCATCTCAACGAGTGCGTGAAGAACGTAAGTGGTGGGATGGAAAAATAAGATCTTCATTGTCGAAGTCGCTGACTCCTATTATTACTAGGTTACGCAGGATCAATCCTCAGTTCGGTTTACTATTCCAGAGACTTGAAAATACAATTCGTGAGCGCAATTTTAAATACAAAAAGAAAGCGCAACCGTTCTTTAATAAGCTCAATAGCTTAAAGGGCAATGAGTTTTCAGAACTAAAACAACTATTATTCTTTAGCCCTACTCCAGCGGAGGCGGATCTCCCGCAGAACAAAGCTACGATACAGCGCAGGGATGCGCTACTGCATAAGCATGGTTTGCTTAATATGTATCGCTTAGATGTTCAACCGATTCTGGAGGAGATATATGCGGAGTATAGCGAACTAGGTATGCCCATTGGTTACCTTGAGGATTACTTTCCTCGTGTAGTCAAAGATCTTGAGGGCCTAATTAAATCCTACGGGCACGAAACTAAAAGGACTTTTGGCAATTTAGTGCGAGATGAAAATGCACGACGCAAAAAGGATGGACTGCCCGAGATGGAGTCGTCCGAGCGTTCAAGATTCTTCCAGGACTTCCTGCAGAATAAGTCCAGCTTCGGCCCTAAGGGTGTTCGGCCTCCAGGCAATGTTAAGGTTCGGGAGATTCAAACAATTAAACCCAGCAAGCTGCAGTTCTACGAAGACCCAAGCATTTCTTTCGGGAGTTACACCGTCAGTATGGTATCTGCTATTGAAGCTTACAAGGTGCTGGGTTCGACTAACAAGGCAGGTAACAAGGGAGAAACGGGAAAGCTAGGCGAGTTAACAGAGCAACTATTCCAAGAAGGAAAGATTGACGAACAAGATGCAAATGAATTAAAATCTCTTTCAGAGTTGGCCACCATCCAGGCGGGTCAAGAATTAGAGATTCTTAAATTTGCTGGACAAGGAACCTATGCGGCGACCCTGATCGACGTTGGTACCGTGTTGGTTCAGTTCCTTGATTTGGCTAAGGTCTTAGTTCTTCGTGGTCCTTCTGCTACAGCACAAGGTCTTTATAGAACCGTTACAGGTAACCGTGTCTTTGATATTGAAAAGGATTTTTCAATCATGAAAGAACAAATCATGGCGGAGTACGACGACGCAGGGGCTACTCAAAGGATCTTGAACTTTGGGTTGCGCTATATAGTTCCCTTCCAGCAGATGGACGTAGCAATGAAGCACACCAGCGTAGAGGCTACGTTTGTAGATTACCTTAAGAAAGCTAATTCTCCAGTTGGTTCTAAAAAATATCAGCAGTTGATGACCGAGCTGACAATCAGGATGGGGCCAGATGCTGCATTCAAAGCCGTGCAAGGGTTGCAAAAAAAGACATTTGATAAGAACAGCCCCGAGGTTAAGGAAGCCTTAATGATGGAGCTGTTTGACAGGCAGCCTTTGACCTACTTGCAGATCCCCGAAACGCACAGGAGAAATCCAAACTCTCGATTGCTGTACAAGCTCAAGACTTTCATGATCCTTGATATTAATTTCAATAGGCAGCTTGCATTGAATGATTTAATGGGGCCAAGTAAAACCATTAAGCAGCGTTATAAAGGTTTGAAGATGCTCGTTGCCATGATGGCTGCGCTCACTGCCATCGGGGTGCCCAAGGATTTACTACTGGATTTTATACGTGGAAAAGACACGTACCTAGCTGATCACGTTGTAAATAATATACTCAACATCTTTGGGTTAAGCAGATACGGGGTCGGCACTATCTTTAAAGACGGACCCGTTGATGCAATCGTTGACCGCTTTAAGCCTGCGGCTTACAGCATCGTTGACGGAACGGAGAATGATGTCCTTGCGTGGGTCAATGGGGACCGAGAGATCTCTGAGTTTAAAGTCTGGAAGAACGCCCCCGTCTTTGACATCTGGGGTAGGTACACCGATGACTTCCAGGAGAAAAAAGAAAAGCTGTATAAAGAAAAAAGAAAAGAGGGTCAGGTTCCCTTTATACGCAGGTAGTAAAACAAGTTTGGCCTCCCCCCAGATAAGGGAGAGGCCAAATGTCGAGGACCCTACTATGACCGAAAAGCCCTCTTACGTAACACATAACGTAATACTGAACATAACACACCTTATTGCTAAGGTGCTTTAAATATGTAAGCCCCTGTGTTTATTGCAAGTTATATCAGTCTTTGCTGATGATATGGGTTTCATTTGTAGGTATATCATAGAAGTATTCACCATTTGCGATCATCTTGTTGGGCACCTCTATAAGTTTTTCGTCGGTCAGTTGCCATCCGCAGATGCGCATAGCGTGACTGTACTCTTTGTTCCATATGTAGAACTGCACAGGCATGGACAGCTTTGCGAATTTCTTCTTGCGCTGAGGTAGGTGCACGCTGGGCCAGGGGAACTTAGGTCCTTTCCATGCGAGCTTGCACTCGCACTCGATGAAGCACAGGCCCTCGACGAT
>TARA_R110000737_G_scaffold345950_1_pt1 | contig 15127 bp, 12 predicted proteins | sample TARA_R110000737 | Tara Oceans TARA_R110000737 (sample SAMEA4398027) | marine metagenome | biome: Polar Biome; feature: [SRF] surface water layer (ENVO:00010504); material: water (ENVO:00002006), including particulate matter (ENVO:01000060) such as... | depth 5 m
CTGTTTGCAAATTGCTTTAACCATATTTTTATTTTATTAAACTTACTTGTATCTCTTGCTCTGCTTACAAAATATAAACCTATTTCTTTTACAAGATTTTCTTCACTTTTAAATATTTTTAAACCACGTTTTACAATATTCTCATTTTTCATAAGTTTTATGTATATATGAGCATATTCATGAGGCATAGTATCCATTCTACCATCTGTCGTAGACCAAGCTGCAAGTTTATTCAAAGAAAATCCAATTCTTTGTAATCCTTCAGCTTCAATAAGCCCTTCAAATTCAAGAGTAGTAATCTTAGGAAAAAACTTTTTTAATCTTTTTAAAATAGTCTCAGCAAGATTTTTATTTTCAGAAATTAATTGTTCTTCACTAGACATATTATCTTGAAAATCAACATTGTCTTCATCAGGATTTTGCCTATTCATAATATCATCAATATTTTGGTCTGTCGTATTTTTTGATTTCTTAGTAGCTTCAGGTGATGCAGCTTGAGCATCTTCAGCAGCTTTCATTCTTTCGTTAAAAACTTTATTATATATTTTTCTTTTATCAGCGTTTATTCCAGGTCTATCTTTAACACTCCACAAATTATCTAAACTTGACTCCCTTGCTAGTGATTCAGGGTCTGTTGTAAAAGTCCAATTGTCAATAAATCCTTCAAGGTCTTTAAACTCTTGACCTGTTTCAGGGTTTATTTTTCTAGCAGGGACTATAGGTTTTTCATCAGCTTTTTTAATTGGAGGCTTAGTATCTCCTGGAGTATCTGAAACTTCTCCTGTTAATGTAATCTCTTCTTCTATATTAGGCTCTGAATCATCTGATAATAATTCTTCTTGTTCAGTAGGAGCTTCTGATGATTCTTCTGTCGGAATCTCTTGAGCTATTTCACCTGTTAATTGAGGCGATTCTTCAATTATTTGTGGAGCTTCTTCTGAAGTTTTAGATTCAGTTAAGCTTAAAGTTTGGTTTCCTCCAACAATTTTAGGAATAGATAATTTTGAGCCAATAGAATTACCATTTTTATCAAAACCTTGAACAACTATAGTATTAGGCTTTATTGCTAAAACTTTAATATTATCAACATTTTTATTGTTTTGTAAATTTTCTAATGTTTTTAATGCTGCTTTATAACCTTTAGTTATCTTAACTTTTTTTCTTTTTAGCATATTAACTATATCTTTAGTTAAAGATACAGTATCATCTTTTGCTATTTTTTGAGATGGAGCAGGTGCATCTTTAAGACCATATTTTTCCACCAACTTTCTTTTAAAATCTAATAATGCAACCTCTCCAAAGCCCTGCGTTATTTTAACAGGACTATTTTGCATCTTAACTGCTTCAGATAACTCATCTAACTCAGGTTTTGTAAGGTTAACCTTTTTTCCATCAACTTTAGCTCCTACTTCTGCATCATCATTAGTATCTAAAATTACTCTTTTGTTAGGTTCGAAATATGAATCTAATTTTTTTTCAGTTCCTTCTTTTCTTCTCGCTAGTTCATTCTTTAAAGCTTGAGCGTCTCTTGCAAACTCTAATGCTCTAGTTCCTTCTTCTTTTTGTGCATTTTGAACTTCTATTGCTCTTTTTAAACCTGCTTCAATTTGTTCATTAGTTAATTTGCTGAAGCCATCTTTAAATTGAGGCATCCACTCAATTGTATAATTAGGGTCTTTAGGGTTTTTAAAACTATACATGCTATTATCAAGAAGAGATACTTTTCCATCTACTTCTATTTTAATGCTACCACCTTTAGAGACTCCAGCAATTTTTGCTTTTACTGAATCGCCTTTAGGATTAAAAACTTCTATTTCATCTCCTACATTCGGACTTGTTGTCTTTTTTAAATCTTTTTTATCTGTTTTAACTTTATCTACAGTTACGCCTTCAAAAGAAACTCCCCCATCTCTTTCTTCATTATACTCATCTAAAGGAACAGCTTCGCTTTGAGGTTCACCATCTATATTAGGAGTATCATCAACACTAGGTTCATCTTGAGGAGAAAATTCATCATCCATTTGAATTTCATACTCAGGCTCAACTTCTTGAAACTGACTATCTTCTTGAATAATTTCTGATAACTTTCCTCTGCTTGCAAATTCTTTAATATATGCAATAATTTTTGCTTTAGCTTTTGGAAGTTTTTTACCATCATTTTCTTTTCCATAAGCTTCATTTAAATCATCATATATTAAATCTAATAATTGTTTAGAGTTTTTAGATTTAGAAATTTCATCAATTAATTCAGGACTGTCTTGTAAAACTCTTAATATTTTCTTAGAAGGGTTAGATATAGATTCACTTGCTCTAATAGCTTTTGCAAGTAATGTGTCTCCAATAGGACTATTCTTAGCAACTGACGATATAACTTCTCCCATATTACCTTCAGGGTCAGTAGCAGCTTCAATAAATGCTTTAAATATACCTTTTTCATTTTGATTTTTTGGTGCAACTTCTGTAACAACACCTTCTTTAGCAACTTTATTTACTCTTTCTTCTCTTTTTTTAGCTTCTTCTGCTGCTATTTCATCAAGAGTAGTTTTAGTAGAAAAGACTCCTTTAACTCCACTACCAACACCCATAAGAGCTCCTGCAAAAGCTTCTTCATAAACTGCAGGGTCATCTTTAGCTTCTTTAAATCCTTGAATAGCAGATTCATATGCACTTAATCCGTCTTTTCCATAACCTAATTCAATAGCTCTATTTGTAGCTGTTTGAGTTAAAGCCTGAGCTCCTTCAGTAAGTCCTTCTGAAAATGCACCTTCAACAGTTCTAATTGCACCTGCTCCAAGTCTAGTGCCTGCATAAGCAAGAAAATTCCTATCTACACCTGCATCAACAACAGCCCTAGCCATTTTATCGGCAATAGTTTTTTTAGCAACCTTCGAACCAATACCAATAGATTTTAAAAATCCTTTAGCACCAGCTCTTTCAAGAAAAGAAGAAGCTAATCCATATCCTAAAGAGGCAGTAGTTGCATATTTCTTAGCTTCTTTAGGGTCAAGACCCATTTCATCTACCATTAATTTCATTACTTCATTATATTCGTTACCTGCTTCCATAGCAAACATGGGTGCCATTGAAATAGCAGTGCCAAGCATAGTAAGTGAAGCTCCTGCTGTTTTAGGAATTAACGCAACAGCTAACGCAGTTGACGCAGTAGAGACTACAAAAGATGGGATAGCTTCAGAAGCAGAGCGAAGCCAAGTATCTATATTGCTCCATCCAGGCTCATGTTCTTTCCAAGCAAAATAAGCTTGAATTTCTGGATTTTGAGCTACTTTTTGTTGAAAAACAAGTTCTGAATATTTTCTATATTCTTCTCCTGTCTCAGAAGGAGTAAAAAGACCAACCATTCCTGTTTTTGTACCATCAAAAAGTTGACCCATTTGAAAGCTAAATCTTTCAGCAAAGCCTAAAGAAGCTTCATTTCCATATTGTTTATAAAACTTTTCACCTAAAGTGTCAAATCTTATATTTTTATATACACCAGGGTCTTTTTCGGCAGCAGCCCTAATAATTTGCTCATCTGTAAATTGATTCCAATAGTCAGGATTTTTCCTTCTTACTAAATCGGCAACTTGCTCAGCTGTCAAATTTAAATTATCTTGCATTGTTTAATTAAAAATTAAGAGGTTCTAATGAATCTAGAATATCTTGAGTTTCTTTTGAATCATACCACGGCACTTCATCTTTGCTTTCTTTAATTTTTAAACTACCTCCTAATAACTTTTCAATATCAATTAATTTTTCTTGTCTTAATTTTATATTTGTATTTAATACCATAAATCTTTTATGAGCTCCACCTTCTTTTGCATGGATACCTTCAATTCTTTTGTCATCATATGCTTTAGTATCTTCATATCCTTTTTTTGATTTTCTAACCTTAGCTAGTAAATCTTGTTTTTGTTTTAAAAGTTTTTTAAGAGCTGAAGCATTATTAACATATTCCTCATTCTTTGTATCTATTATTTTAGTTTCCTCTATTACTTTATCCTGCCCCAAACCTTCTAAATCTTTACTTTCTTTATTCGTAGTTATATTATCTGTGCTCCATTTATTATCTGTCCATTTAGGCAAAGTGGTAATATAAGCTTCAGCAGCTCCTGCCATTGAAAATTGAATTTGCTCTTTGTTTTCTTCACCATCAATATCGTATTCAATATTTTTAACGTTTGCTCTCATTTTGTTTCTTATATCTTCAGTAAGATTTATTTTATATTCACCTATACCCATACCTGGAAGGACTCTACCATTTTTCATATATTGAGCACCATCTGCGTAATTAAAAGAACCATCATCTTTATCTATGGGCTTTAGAATTAAGCCATACATATAAGCAGCATGTGCATCATACATTCTATCTCCATTAGGAGTATTAAAATACTTAGCTGGACCAGTGGAATAAATACCTCCACCAAGAGCATCTCCTTCTAGGTTGTCTTGTTTTATTATAAAATCAGGTATTGCTTTAAATCTAGCAGCTATATTAGAGGGCGAAAGAGTTTCTCCACCTGGTGAGCCATCAGGATTGTCCCAATTACCTTTGCTTGTAGGATAACTTGCAAAAAGATTCCAAACTTGAAAATACTTTCCTAGACCATTTTTCTGAGCAGCTGTATTGATTCCTGTCATATTAAGGTTTCTAAATTTCAATCTAGCATCGTCACTTTCTATTCTTGCTGTATCTTCGGGAGTTGGCATTGAATCTAAACGTGATTTCTCATCAGTTACATCAGTTAATGAGCTTCCTGTTAATAATGAATATGCTCTATCCCAATCTCCTTCTTCTCTAGCTATTTTTGCTTCACGAAAAGCAGCAGCTTTAGTTGGATTTTCTTTTTCATCAATTTTATTTTTCGTGTATCTTTGAAGTTGATTTTGGACTACATTCCTTTTTATTCCTTCTTTTTCAAATTTTTCCAATATATCATACTTAACTTTATCTTCCCCTGCGTAATATTCTTTTTGATTTTGAATATTTTGTAAAGTAGATTTAATTGCCTCAGTATTATATCCACCAGTTGTAGCATTATAATTAGGAATATTTATCAAAGAATTAACTATATCTTTTTTTACACCTCTCCAAGCGAAATTGTCTTCAGCTATTTCTAAACTTTCATTTAGTAAAGTTTTATATTTATTAGAAGTAGCTCCAATAATTGTACTATCTTTATATTCACTATTTTTAAACTCTTTATCTAATAAATTAAGACCTTTTTTTATACCACTAATTTCTTCTTGAGTAATATTTCCATCTTGAACTTGAGCCATTAATCCACCATAAGATTCAGCTTGAGAAGTTAAAAAATCTTTTTCTCTTTTATCGTCTTGAGATATATCAAGTTTTAAAAAATCAAGTGCTAGTTTTTCTTCTTGGTATGCATCTCGCTCGTCTCTGTATTGATTTTGCCTAGCTCTACCAGGGTAATTTATTATTGCCATTTTTAACCTACTTTATAATTTGATTGTCCAGCAAAGCCTTCTAAGAAAGAATCTGCTTGTGAAGTTGCAGATGCCATATTAGATGCAAAGCTTTTTTCTATATTTGCTGATTTTCTTTGGTCGCCTAAGCTAATAGAAGTTTTATTGAGCTCATCATCACTCATAATGCTATCAACTTTTCCTCTATAATCTCCATATACAGCTGATTTTGAATCACTAACAGCTCTTGAAGAAGCTTCATCTGATTGAAATCCACTTCGAGACATTTTTTCTTTAGATGAATAAACATTAGCCATATTGTTTTGCCCTTGAGATGTAGCCATATCTAACATACTTTGAGTTTTAGCATTAATTTTATTCATCTCATGCTTAGTTTCTGTACCCATTTGAGCTCTTTCTGCCATGCTCATTTCAGTAGCAGCTCTAACTCCTGCTGAATTATCATTACCCATAGCTTTTATCCCTGAGGCAGTTGCTCCTAATGCAGCCCCTGCTACAACAGCTGTTGTTGCACTACCTGTTAAAGCTGTTGCTCCTAAAGTTCCTATTGCTACAAATGACATATTAAACCTCTATTTCCTTAAAATTCTTTGCTATTAATTCTTCTTCTGCATCCTTAACATTTTTTGCATTTGTTGGATGTGTTGTTACAAATATACAATCTTCATGAACATATATAATTCTTTTAGTGCCTGCTTTTGTAATGCCATAATAAGGAGCTTTAATAGTAACTTCTCCATCCTCACTCATTATAGTTATTTTACCTTTCATTACAAAAAATGCATTATCTTTTTTATGTATTTCTGTAACTAATAATTGACCTGCAGGTGTAAATATTTTTCTTACATACAATCCATCTGCAAACATATGCTCTAATGGATTAATAAAATCTTTATCTTTTTTATTCCAAGCTTTTCCACTTTTTTCTAATATTTCTTCAACTTTTAATATACCTTTTCTAAATCCTTCTTTAGTATATTTAGCAGAAATAATATTTTGTGGCTTACTTAATCTATTTTCAGATTTAAGATATTTTTTATATTCTAATTTATTCAAGAGGCTTATTTCCTGAAGATTTCATCTTATTTTTTGAGCCTAGTAATAAATTTCTTCTAGTTATAATACTATCCCAATAACTTTGCCCTTGTTCTTGAGTAGTACCTTCTTGCATTAATTTATAATAATTTTTTCTTGTATCATCAAAGCTTCCAAGCTGTTTCATACCTTCCTGAACAGTGCCTGTTTGAATTGACTCATAATCCATATTATCAATATTCATAATACCTTTTGGTTTTGGAGAAGTTTCAGGTAAAGGCATAGTTGATTTATCTGCTTCCTCTGCGCCTGCTTCTCTTCTTTTTAATATACTGCTTTGAGGAGCATATTTTTCATTAAAACCACTTGGGTTTGTTTGCCTTAATGTGTCGTATGAACTATTTTCTTCAGTTATATTTCCCATATAAGGAGATTCTTCTCTTCTTGTTTGGTCTTTATAAGCACTTGATGGTACATCCATGCCCTGAAGGTCTAAATTAGTTTTTTGCTTATCTGAATAAGCTCCCCTTAAACCACCTTCTTCATCTCCTAGCATTTTTTCATAAAATTCTTTATTATCGCTTTTAGTTAATGTTCCTAACTGCTTTAATTGACTCATGCTAATTTCTCTGTTTTCGTCTAAACCATCTTTACCTTTTGAAGTAAACTTCATCATATTACTTGCGCCATCAGTTGGATTTTTAAAAGCTTTTTGCCACATAGAAGGCTTTTTATAGGAATTTTTATCTAAACCCAAATACTCAGCACCACTCTCTATGCTATCCCAAGCTCTTTTATTTTCTTTAAAATTAAATTTATCTGAAATTATTTCGCTACCAAGAGTAGCTAATGAACCCATTGACTTTCCTAAAGAATCCATCATTTTAGATTCTCCTGCTTTTTGCAAGTCTTTATGTTGCTGTATTCCTAAATTTCTTTGTGCTGCTGCTAAACTCATCTTACATTACCTTTAAAATTATTATATAATTTACTACATTAAACATATCTTTTCAAATCCCAATTATACTCTTATATTTATTAACTGACCTGCTGAGCCATTAGCACCCGCAGAGCCTAATCCAGGAGAACCATTAGATGAGCTACGACCTCCCGCAGCTCCTCCAGTACCAGCATCTACACTTGTAGAGCCTACACTAGAAGATGTTGTAATCAAAACTATTACTCCACCTTGACCTCCTGCTCCTCCACCTCCACCTCCGCCACCTGATGTAGAATTATTAGAACCTCCAACTCCACCTGCTCCACCTGCAGAAGATGAATCATTTAAAATAGCACTAGAAACAGCTGAGCTACTTGAAGTACTACCAGTACCACCAGCTCCCGCAGTAGTTGTTCCTGCGCCACCACCTCCTCCGCCACCACCGCCAGCTCGATTACCAACTTTTAGTCTAGGGGCAGTTTCAGAAGTATCCATCACATCTCTCATCATTATAAGAATATGAGGGTCTAAAGTTTTTAATCTTGTTATTGCTTTCGTGACAGAGCCAGCACCACCAGCTCCACCACTAGCTCCACCTTGTGCCATTAGTCACTTCCTCCTTGTTGACCTGCGTGACCATTACCACCTTTAGCATGTATATAGCCACTATTACTAATTATTCTAGCTGAAATAAACACTATACCTCCACCACCGCCTGAAGCTCCACCTCTTCCTCCGTCTCCACCGCTACCAGTCCCACTACCGACTGCACCACCAGCATGACCTTGCGCTCCTCTTGATAATGTTCCACTTGCCGAACCACCACCGTGAGCATCTCCATCATCATATCCACTAGGACTACTTCCATTGCAACTAACGTAACAACTTGATGCGATTGTAAAAGTGTTCTTTACAAATAATCTAAACCCATTAGTGTTCAACACTAAAGCACCACCTGTAGAACTAATTGTTAATGTATCAAAATAACAATCTCCCTGCATACTCCATGTGCTACCACTTCTTGTTATAATAGATTGACTATGTTGAGAATTTATTTGAGTAGAACTAACTTTATAAGTAGCATCACAAGTACCAGCGTATAAAACAACAGTACCATCTTCACCTGCTCCAAACAATCTTGTTCTTTCTAAAAGAAAAGTATTAGAAGTAATGTCTCCATTTGTTGCAAAAGTAATTCCACCATTAGCAAAAGAAGCAGAGCCATCATTATTTAAAGTATATCCATTGGCTACGGCTATAGTTCCATTGCTACTCATAACAATATTAGAGCCTGTAATCGCACTTCCAGATAAACTCCATCCACCAACACTACCTCCTGTTTTAGAAGCACTATTAACTGCGCTATCAGTAGCACTATCAGACCTATTATTAGTAGCATTTGAAGGTGCAAAATCACCTGTGTTGCTAATCGTTATATCGCCTGTTATAGACAATGTACTCCCATTCCAAGATAATTTATTACCTAAAGAAAAATTAGAGCTGCTATCTATATAAAAACCTGTGTTAGCGTTATTATGAGTCCCTGTACCTGTATAAATTTTACTTGATGCCATACTAATTCCACCAATTTTACCACTAGTAGCAAAAATATGACCTTTTAAATGAACATTGTCGCTATATAAACCATAAGTATTTGATTGGCTCCCACTTAAACCTGCGTCAGTATCAGTTATTCCATCCAATCTTCCAAGTCTTGCTTTTTCTGTTGATGCACTATTCCAATTAGCCCAACTATTAACACCATCTTTTATGACAAGATAAGGAGCTTTAGAATCATCAGCACTTAAGTAAAGAATAGCATCTCTATTCGTATTTGTAGTATTTCCTATTCTTACTACATCATCACCTACTCCAAATGAACCAGTATCAGCAGGTAAATCACCATCCTCTGCGCTTGAAACCGTTATTGTTCTACCACTTACAGATGTTACTCTCCTAACAATCCTTCTTATAATATCGAGAGTTCCACCTCCATTATCAGCTCCTGATGTGCCTGTTAAATCAGCTCTTTGAACCATTACTATATCATTATCATGGAATGGACAAACTCCATTATCGCTAGGGTCTTCAAATGTTATGTCGCTACCATCAATACTTTCTACTTTAGCAACTGCAGTTATTAAAACACTACCATTAGTAGCCCTTAATTGTTGGAGTAAAAGCTCATAAACTGAAAGAGTACCCCTAATCGAAGCACTAGAAAACTCAGCGTGAGCAGTATTGTCTATCTTCCATCCTCCACCAGTAAAACCTGAAGAAAATGGATTAGAAGTAATATCATCTCCGTCTACTATAATATCTCCAAATGTTACATTAGAAGTTGTAAGAACATTTTGATTCATATCATAAAGTTCATTAGCACCTTGACCTGTATTAACTGTTGCAAAAGTTGGAGCAGAAGAAGTAGTTAAATGTTGTCCTGTATTATAAGCTAACTGAGTGTCTCCAATTGAATCCCCTGCTATACTTAATGCCGCAGTGCTACCTTCACCTTGACTATGACTAACAGAGACTTGGCTGTTCCCTGTTACATTAGTCATGTAATTGCCCGTTGTGTCTGTAGTTAAAGCAACACTATTTGGCTGAATTGTTGCAGTTAAAGTAGCGTTACCAAGATTGCTAAATGTAGCGTTTCCACCTAAATCGCCTGCTAATGTAACGACAGGAGATTTGTTTATAGTAGTTCCTGATGCAATATCTCCACCATTTATATCAATTCCTGTAAAAATAGGAGTTCCTGTAAAATTAGGATTACCTGAAAAAACATGATTACCTGAAATAGTTCTTACATTAGATAAATGAACATATTGAGAATGGTCATCTTCACTTAAAGATGTAAGGTTTCCATGAACGGAAATAGCAGTTCCACCTCCAACTGAATTAGAAGCACTAATACCTGCAGAAATAGTTGTAGATTCAACTTTATCTCCTTGATTAGTATTTGTTTGAGAAGAACCCATTTCTTTCCAACCTGTTTCAGACCTGACCATATGGACAAGTCCTTTTCCTGCTATAGTTCTAAATTGTTGAGTCCCAACTCTTCCTTCAGACGAAGAAGGATTTCCTCTTTCTAAAGTAGGAGCTTCAGCTTGTTCATGACGACTTCTTCTAGTTTGTTTAGATACGGGCATTACTTCATTGGTTTTTCTCTATAAACGATAGTTATATCATTAATTTCAAAATCAGCAGGTACAGTCCCACTAGCTTTAAAATGAAGTTGTACTGAATAAACATTGTTAATTGTATTTGAAGGCAATAATTCTGCTTGTTTCCATATAGTTGCACCACTTTCAACAGTTGTTGCTAATCCAGTACTTGCATAACAAGAGACAGAAGTTCCTGCAAATTTAGAAGAAGTAGAGATTTCTTCTCCTGTTGCAGATTGTGTTAAATCTTGACCATTAGTACCATGATAAATTTTTAAATTAGATACTCCTGTGCATTTATATGTTACATAAAATTTAAAACATTTTTTTCTAGAAGCAGGATTTCCAAAAGTAAAATCTTTAGTTAATATTCTAACTGCATTGCTAGTCGATGAAGAATCATCCCATTTATACAAATTAGTACCTGTCTTAGTAAAATATTTAATATCGTCATCAATGTCTAATATAAAATTAGTTTTTTCTGCTATAAATTTAGAAGTTCCTTTATTCCAACTTTTAGTATAAAATGAGTATTCAAAAGAATCTACTGCACTAGAACCACCTGAAATAATTAATTTCTTTTTTAAAGGTAGATATGCAATATCAGAACTAGAAGTAATAAAAGTTTGCCATTCAGTATCTAATATTTTACCTTCAGTTAAACTATTTACTTTCTCGCCATCATATAAAAAACAACCATTTTCATTGACCCAAGCAATTCCTACGTCTGTTACACAACTAGAACTTGGGTGATAGATACCTTTACCATAAAAAGTATCCTCTAAAAATTCACTATCTCTAGTTGCGTTAATTAAATACATTACATTCTTTTTAAATTGTAATATTCTATCTGCATAAGACTCTAATTTAATTATTGAATCTCCATCGCTTTTAATTACATCAATACCTTTTCCTTCGGAAGGAAAAACGTCAAAAGAATTAGCATTGCTTTTAATCATTCTATCGCTATAAACTTTACTATTTTGAAATATATTCCCAATATAAGTCCTTCTATTTAAAATAGTAGAAGTTTTATATCTAGCAGTAATAGTGTCAACATTTGGACTAAAGCCATTCATAGCTTCGTAAGACTCTAACAAAGGCAATCCATCTGTTTTTACAGTGCTTGACAATCTATCACTTGAAACATCTGAGAATCTACCTGAAGTAGGATATTCAGACTCCCAAGCACCTTTCAATCCTTTCATATATTTTAAATTTGCTATTCTGTAAGGAATACCATCATCTTCCATATAAAGATTCGCACCTGTAACTCTTTTATTAACAACGCTAGCAGAAATCCTAGCTTGTATCCCTATTTGATAAGAAGATGTTGAATTTTCAAAAACAATATTTCCTAATTCATTTGAATCTGTTGAGCCAAAATCATGCAGCAAACTTTCGTTATCTGTTTCATCATAAGTATAGCTCATTAAGAATTTTTGTTTACCGACAGTAGTAACGCCAACTAAATCACTATCTCCAAGTCTCATGTCAGATAATTGGATTAAAGTAAATCCTGGAATATCTCTATATTTAGTATAAGGATTTGGAGTTCCACTACTAGTACCATTACTATAAACAGTATTAACTCTATTCCAACCAAGAGCTATTTCTAACTCTATTAAAGAAGGATTAAAAGTTCCATTTGTACTATTTTCAAAAGCATCGTCATAAGCAAACTCAATAATATGCCATTGACCTGATGGAGTACTTGTATCTGTAAATTTAGTATGGTCTATCTTAAATTTTAAAAAATCATTTCCTGAACTTTCTTTAAAATTTATATAAGCATCAGAAATGCTCAAAGATAAAGAAGCTTCATCTGAAAAATTCTTTACATGACTCCCTGTCCAAAAATCTTTATTTTCATCTCCAGGAAGCCTTACAGCTACATATATAGATTGACCTGAAGAAAAAGATTTAGAACCTCCTCCTGTATTAAAAGCAGTAGTAGCTAAACCTGTCCATATATAATTATTACTATCATCATCATCTTCTCCATGCATAGCAAATCCAAATTCATGATAAACTTCATCATTATATCCATGTAGATGTTTAGAAGAAGTTTGCCAATGTTCATCGTTCATACCGCTACCAGTTTTATTTCCATCACTATAAGAAAGAGATTCTGTATGAGTATATAAATTATTATTAGAATCTCCACTAGTAGTACCTGCGCCAGGAGAATCAGCAGAAGCTGTAAAAGCACCTAAATCATCTTCAGGTATTAAATTCTTTACTATCCAATGGATTCCTGTTGAAGGAGATGATGTAGTTGTTTTAGATATAGTCCCTACAAGAGGTTTTAATAATTCTTGTACTTGTTTGTCCCATCCTGTAAGAGTAACTGCTGTAGCGTCAGGAAATAAAACTCTATTTATAGTTCCTATCCAATAATTAGGATTAGTTAAATTAGTAAATACAGTATCACATACTCTTAACGCACCATCTACATAATAATAATTAGGAATTGCATGATATGTAAATTGACCTCCTGCATAAGTTCCCCAATGATTACTAGACAAGTCTAAAGCCGTAATAGTTTCCCAAGTAGTTGTACCAGGAAGCCAATAAAACTTTCCGTCAGCATCATTCCATATAATTATATAATTAGTATCTGCTAAGATTGAACCTGCAGCTACACTTCCTGTAGTTGATGTATTATAATCAGAACTAAATCTAAATAAATTATATCCATCTACAAAATTTCCTGCATTCATAGTAGGATGACTGCTTAAACTAACAGCGACAGGGACTCCTGACATAGTAAGCCTACCAACGTCATCAACAGATATATTATCAGATATTGCTAAATTGTCATCTGCTATATCTCTAGAGTTTATTTTAGTATTTAAACCATTGTGGAATGAATTTAAAACTAAGTGTTGTTTTCCTGCCATTAAAACCTACTTTTTATCTTTTCTGCTATCTGCTTTTTCTAAAAAATGAGATACTGTACCAGCTCCTCCTTCTGTATTATAATAAGCTTTCCAATATCCCGCCATTCCTTCTAAATCAAATGGTATTTTTTTAGGAACTCTCCAGTATTTAATTCTGCAAAAAATTATACCTGCAAAAATATTTCCCCAAAGAAGATTTTTTAATTCATCTTCAGTCATATTTAATAGCTTTTCAGGTTCTACATTCATTGCATTGGCAACTATTTCTAATTTATCTTTACGAAACTTAAGATAGTTATCTATACAATCTTTTGCTGTAGCACTTTCTACCTGCCAAAATGAACGAGCAATTCCTGAACCAATCTGATATATATAATCATATCCTGATTCAACCATTCCTGTCAAAAAGACAAGCTCTTCTGATTCTTGACTCCACATACCTATTTTTTGAAGGGTATCTTTTATCAAGTCTCTTATTTGTTTATGGTTCACTTAAATACGTTCCACTTTAGTCCTATGACTGCTTTTACAACATCAAGGACTTCTTTCATTATCATTTTCTTTTCAGCATTAGTAACTTTTTTATCTGCATTGGCTCTTTCAAGAGTTTTAGCAACATCTACTAATTCCTTCATAATCTTTCTATATCTTGTACTAATTAAAGTTAAAGAACCAGCTAAGATTAGTCCAATTAAATAAAACAAATTAGTCAAACTAAAGTAATCTGTTAAAAATTCCATACTTCACTCCTTATTCCTCCATTGTTTTTAATTAAGCCATTTCTACACTTTTGACTCAAGCCGAGGAGGAGGCGGTATGAGGTAAAGAGATGAGAAAAAAGCATAGAAAGGCTATTTATTTTTTAATTCTTTTTTGATTCTTATGATAATATAAACAAGCGTTGCAATAGAAACGCACATTTGTAACATCATTGGCAGATTTACCCACCATACTCCAACGCCAATTGCGCCGTTCCCTATCGTTTTCAAGCTATCTATCATCCTTATTTTACTAAATAGTGTTTAGTCATAGTTATTTTCCATTTAGAAAATGAATCAGGAAGAATTATTTTCATGAGTCTATTATTTCTTAGGCTCTTTCTTTTCTTCTTTTGCTCCACTTTCTTCATCCTTAATCATTTGTTCAACTAAAGCAATTGCACCAGTAATCTGATGAAAATTTGCTTCCATTGCTTTTTGTTGATTCATAAGTTCTACTTTTCTTTCTTCTAATGTAGCCATACCGCTATCTCCTTTTTTATTGTTTACCATTAATTCTCCCTTTTAGAAAATTAATATCATCTGTTATTCTGTTTATTTGCTCTAATAGTTGTTCATGTCTTCTATCTCTAATTTCATCAGAGCGATTCCATCTGTCTATTAATTTAATACATATAGTCTCTATTTCGCTAAGCTTACTTATTAATTGAGTTTTAAGGAATTGAACCATTCCCATAAACATAATAATCATAATTCCAACAATTCCCCATTCTTGAAATATCAACTTTTCCATTACGGTTTCTTTATTCCCATTTTCTGTAATAAAGTTCTTTGCTCTTTAACTTCTTCTTCTAATTCATTTAAGTGGTCTTGTTCCATCCCTTGAACAGATGAAGTCAATACAGTCACTCTATC
>TARA_R110000737_G_scaffold34870_1_pt1 | contig 15100 bp, 15 predicted proteins | sample TARA_R110000737 | Tara Oceans TARA_R110000737 (sample SAMEA4398027) | marine metagenome | biome: Polar Biome; feature: [SRF] surface water layer (ENVO:00010504); material: water (ENVO:00002006), including particulate matter (ENVO:01000060) such as... | depth 5 m
AAATTTATACGAAGCCACAGCAAAAAGAAAGTTAGAGCCAAAGGAAAGATTTTAGAAAATGTTAAACAATAAAACTCCTTGGACAGATGGTCTTGACGGCCCTGAAGAATGGATCACAGAGCATGACTTGAAACATTGGTGCTTTGGCGGCGATGGCGATGACACAAATGGCGGTGATGACGATGTTTTTAATGAAGCGGTTGAGCCAAACAATGCTGATGCAATAGACAGTATGCAAGCGTTAATGGCAGAAGAAGAAGCGTTAGCGCACTCCAACACGGCTAATACAAATAATTTTGACGATAGCGCGATGAGCGCCCTTGACCATGTTTCTGGTATGCAGAATGCGTCATTAGCTGGGCATTCTTATGGCCCTGGCGGGACAAGCCTAACGTCTGACCATAACGCTTTTGGATCATTTGACGAAGAGCAAAACGAAGCACTAGGAAACACAGCCCAAGGAGTTGTTGATAGTTACGGTCAAGCTGTTGATGACGCCAGCAATATATCATCACAAATCGCCAATCTTGTAGGCATTACTTCTCACGCAAGCATTGACCCTGAAACAGGGCTTTATGGAGAAACCACAGGATTTAACGCAGGCCCAGCACTAAGCGTTATAGGAGGGCTAATTGGTGGGCCAGTAGGGTATGGAATAGGCGCAATGAAAGGTTTAATGACCGGGAATCTAGTTGCGGCTGCTGAACCTACTGGAATTTTATCTAAGGCAAATAGCTTGAGTAACGTAATTACTGGTTCGCCTGTCATAGGGCCACAATATAGTGGGCCTGGACTGCAAATGCACACGCCTTCACATTCACCATATAACGGCCCAGGACTATTTGGGCCAGGAGGTGCATTACATACACCGGGTGGAATTATAGGCGCTATAGGACGGCAATAATTTTAGATAACTTAAAAGGAGTTTTATTTTATGTCTGACGCACAACCAGCAGCCGACGTCCAAGAAGACGTAGCTGCGCCAGTTCCAACAACAGAAGAAGCCCCGTCAATTCACATTCAAAGCGAGGGTATTGTATCTTTGGATAGTGAAGAGATTGTGTCTCTTGACGAGCTAGAATACGAAACGCCAGATGTTGAGGATAGCGCAGACGAAACGGACGAAAGCGCGGAAGAAGCCATCAAAGCAGATGACGAAGAATCCGAAGATGCCGTTGAAGAAGACGGTGAAGAAGGTGAGGACGAAGAAACCGAAGCTGATCCCGAAATGCGAACTTTTGATTTCGGTGGCAACAAACTGGAGTTCCCTATTGATAGTGTACCGCCAGAATTAGCCACTAAAATTGACGAGTTTTCTAAAGGTGTATGGTCTTCGGCAACTAAGGCTCACCAAGAGACTGCCGAGCGTTCTAAGTCGCTTGACACGCAAGAGCAGACCGTCGCAAAAATCGCAGAACTGAACGGTACTGCCTTGGAAACTTATACACGAGGAGTGCAATTAAAGTCGGACATCGAGCAATTATCATCCGTTGATCTAAGGCAAGAATGGCAAGTCAATCCAGACCGTGCTAGGCAGCTTTCAGATGCACTGGCTGATAAACAGCAAGAGTTCCAGCAAGTTCTATCGCAAGTTCAACAGCAAGAAAATGAGGCCGACGCTGCAAAGCAATCGCACCTCAACAATATTGCTGCAGAGGGTGTCGCAGAATTGAATAAAAAGTTCAAGAATTTCTCTACAGAGAAAGCGCCTGAGCTTTTAAATCATATCAAAACCAACCACCCAAATATCTCACAACGTGAGCTTGATACCTGGGCTATGAACCCAGTTATTACGGAATATGCGTATAAAGCTATGCTGTATGACAAGCAATCCCAGGCTAAAAGAAAGCCAACAAAGCAGACCGCAAAAGCAAAGCCCGTTCGATCACTAAGATCAAAGGGGAATGCTACATCCGCACGTCCAGCAGCAGATATGGGCATGGGTGATCTTAGAAAGCATCTTGGCTTGCGCGGATAAATTTAACTTTATCTTAAAAGGATAACACAATGGCTAATACAACCTTAACAGCAGCAATCATTGCCAAGACAGCAGTGTTGCAGCTAGACAACAACATGGTAATGGCGAAACAAGTGTTTCGTGGATATGAAGAGGAATTTTCAAAATCCGTAAATGGATATGAAGTTGGCTCCTCAATTAGTATCAAACGTCCAATGGACTTTACAGTTCGCGACGGTGCGGTAATGAACGTACAAGACACGACTGAAGGCAAATTGACGCTTTCTGTAGACCAAAGAAAAGGAATTGATTTTGAGTTCACTTCGCAAGAATTGACCTTGGACATCAAAGAGCTTTCTGAGCGTGTCATCAAACCTGCTATGATCCAACTTGCTAACCAAATTGATTCTGATCTTATGGATCAATATAAAAATGTTAGCTCCTGGGTTGGAACACCGGGTCAAACGATTAACAGCAACCAAGACTTTTCTAAGGGGCCAGAACGCCTCGACGAATTTGCATCTCCTATGGACGGACGCTGCGCTGTTTTATCCCCAACAGATCACTGGGGTCTTGTTGGCGCACAGACTGCTTTGTTAAATGACAAATTAGTCGGTGATGCTTATAAGCGTGGATCACTTGGTACAATTGGCGGCGTTGATACGTTTATGTCGCAGAATGTTCCTACGCACACAGTTGGAGTTAACGCAGGAACTCCAGTTACAAACGGTGCCAATCAGCAAGTTACTTATGCGGCTTCAAAAGATACGAATACGCAGACGTTAATTACTGATGGTTGGTCATCTGGAGCTTGCACATTAAATGCTGGTGACGTGTTTACGATTGCCGGTGTTTATGCTGTGAATCCTGTAACGAAGGCAACCTTGCCTTTCCTCAAGCAGTTCACTGTAGTTACGCAAATCAGTGACACGTCTGGCGATATTACTCTTACAATGTCACCAGCCGCGATTCTTACCGGGGCGCATCAAACTGTTTCCGCAGCTATTGGCGATGGCGCTGCCATTGCAGTCGCAGGAACAGATAGCACAGGATATCGTCAGAATATGATGTTCTGTAAAAATGCGTTTGCTCTCGTAAGCGTTCCGCTTGTTGCTCCTCCAGGCGCAGTTGATGTTTCTCGCCAATCATACAAAGGAACGAACGTGCGTGTTATTCCTGTTTATGATGGTACGAATGATGTCAGCAAATGGCGACTAGACGTTCTGTACGGCGTTAAAACCGTTGATGAGCGCCTTGCCGTTCGTGTTTCTGGAACTGCTTAACTTATAGATTGAAAGGACGATACGATGACTGTTGAATATATTGGAGACGGCAATTCGGACGGCACGGTACTAGGCCAATCCGGCGAAAAAATTGCCTTTTTGGGGGCAACCCCAACTGCTGTAGTAACGATTGCACAACCAGCGTCGGCTGCAAACGTCGCTGTTTTAACTGCAAAGGTACAAGTGCTTCTTGCAGAGTTGGCATCCAAAGGCTTGATTAGCCTATAAGGATGGAAAATGTTCGCTTTGTTGCATTAAATCCAATCTCTAAAAAGAGACTAGATCAGCATCGCAAACATAGTCATGGGCTTGGTCTTCTAGAAATAGGGGCCAAGCCTGTCACTACAAAACTTGCAATTGTTGCAGGCGGGCCGTCGATAAATGATAATGTTGAAAAGATTAAAAACTTTGAAGGCGAGGTTTGGGCAATAAACGAAGCCTTTCAGTGGTGTTTGGAAAGAAATATTCCCGCAACCTTTTATGGGTTTGATCCAAGAAGAAGAATTGTAAAAACGTGCTACGGTGCAAAGAAAGCTATCTTAGCTGACACAGTGCATCCAAGCGTATTTAAAGCCTTGTCAGAAGCAGATATTGAATTAGCTCGTACTGGTAAAGGCGAAATAGAAGGATGGTCTACAGCAGCTTCTACCGCCCCAGAAATAGCGATAAAAAGAGGGCATACTGGAATAACTTTCTTTGGCTGCGAAAGTAGCTTTGAAACTAAATCTCATGCCTTTGGTAACAACAAACAAGACAGAGTCTGGGTTGAATGCGGAGGAAAAGAATACATGACAACGCCGCAGCTTGTAACCCAAGTTGAACTTTTATCTCTGTTAGCGAGATCGGCACCAGATTTTATCAAGATTGAAAGTGGCGGATTGTTGGCAGCAATGATAAAGAATACCGATTGCAGACTTACTCATGTATCAAAAAGAATTGATGAAAGATTAAAAAAGGACGCAGCATAATGGCAAAAAATAGAAAAAGTAAAAAAAACTTTGGTGAGCCTTTCCCGGTAACAACTGCAAGAGTACCGCTGCTAGCCCCTCCGGCAGCGGCAATTCCAACGGAAAATGGCACTAAAGTAGGTTACAGAGATGTTGGAAATAATATAGAATACAAAGTATTCGAAAGTGCGATAGAAAAAGGTTGGTTTGATTCTCCAGCAAAATGCAAAAATGAGTACGATCCTGGCAAGTTAATAGACGCAAAATAACTGGAAAAGAAGATGACGCTTTTAACAATTTCTGACGCTGTAGCAGATGAGACAAAAGGGCCAAGGCCCGTAACCATTGCAGGCAACGCAGACCCAGCAGCGCAAAATATCTTACGCATAATTAACAAATGCGGAGTTAAGCTGGCACTTGCCTATGATTGGAACATCCTAAGAGTTGAGAAGATAGTTACGGCACCGGGAGTTGAGGCGTTATCTGCGGCGAATGCCATGCCCGCAGATTTTGGTCGCTTTGTTCCTGAGACAATGTGGGATCGAGACAGTAGCAACCTTATCTCAGGGCCGATTAGCCCTGTTGAATGGAATGGATTAAAAGTTCAGACCTTTTCAAGTCAAAACAGAAAGTTTATTTTTAGAGGCGGCGCTATCTTAACATCACCAGTAATTAACTCCGGGGTAACCGTTGCATATGAATACATTAAAAAGAATTGGTGTGATGTAGCGGCTGGGGGAACGGAAAAGGCTGCATTCTCGATAGATAGTGACGTTGCATTAATTGACGAAGAACTAATCACCCGATACGCCGTTTATGAATGGTTAGCCGCAGAAGGGCAACCGTTCCAAATGGCAATGAAATCGTTTGATGACTACTTCACAACAATTACCGATACAGAAAGCGCAACGGCAAATGTGGCTGTTGTCGCTGACATCTTTGGGCAGAATAGCCGTCACTTTGAAGGTTCACCGAAAGCAAGCCGTTCATTTTACGGCGGAGATTCTTAAATGGATGAATTAAACGCACACCAAGAAGAGACTGCGCTTTTAGACCTTTTGCGTAAATATGTAGAAGTAGAAGGCGGTATGGGCGGCAGCTATAAAGATAACAAAGGCGTTGCTTCGGCGGGTATGGGCGGCGGGGGACGCGCCGGGATAGACAACATACCAATTGGGGAGCTTTTGTTGCGTGGCGGTGTTTCGGGTAACTTTAATAAATATAGGGCTGAGTTTGATACAGATATGCAAAACCAAGGCGCACCAGACCAAGTCAGCGGAAGTGGTGCGCGTCTAACTGGCGCAGACATCGGCGCAAGGTTCCCTAATGGCTTAGATGTTGGATTAGATTACAGCACACCCACTCCGAAGGAACGCCAGTTTATGTTGCGGTTTAAAAAGGACTTTTAAATGGGCTTCATAGAGCAAATGCTAGGCATGGAAACACCGCCAAAAGCTAATCCATACGGGCGGCAGCTTATGGACAGGGGAAGCGTTACAGCGGAGCCTGCGCCCGAGCCTACGCTTGAAAATGCATTAATGAATAGCCCTTTGGGTACTTTTTTGCAATATAAGGCGGCTGATGTCCCTGGGAAGCTGCAAAGCGGCCTACAGGCGGTCGGTGATAGCTACAAGAAGGCAATTGACAATTCCATGCGAATGGGGCCAACGGTTATGAGCGGGACGGCTCCACCAGAGGCGACAGATCAGTATAATAAGGCTAATTTGGAACTTGTTGCTGATATGGCTGGCTCAGGTGCCTTCTCAGAGGTTCCCAAGGGTGCCTTGCGTATGTTTGGCGGTGTATCTGCCAAGACAGCTGATAAAGCCGCTCTACAGCAAGCCCAAGAGCTAACGGCGAAGGGTGCCGACCGTGCCGCAGTCTGGAAAGAGACAGGCTGGTATAAAGACGTTGATGGGCAATGGAAGTTTGAGATTGATGATAGTGCTTCATTCCTAGAAACACCCGCTGGAGCGCCAAAGGGTTATCAAAGATTACAGCATGACGAGTTGCAGGGCGCATACCCTGGAATGTGGGGAGAAACTCAGCAAAGCATATCGAGAGGGAAAAGTGCTGGAAACTATAGACCTAAGTTTAGGACTGTAACGGCAAAGGGGCCAAATAATGCGGAGCGTAGAAGTGTTGCAAACCATGAGTTCCAACATGCCACACAACGCGAAGAGGGCTTTGCAACAGGCGGGTCTCCATACCAATTTGGCATGACCCAAGGAGAGTTGGACGAAGGCGTAAAACACCTGGAAATGACGATAGCAGGACGGCGATGGATTGAATACCAGCGGCATGTGGGGCAGGATGCAGATTGGGGGAAGTTCAGAAATATATTTAAAGAAAATATGGGGAAATTCCCTCCTATTGATGCAAAAAATGCACCCGATAATATGTACGAAGAACTAGTAAAGACAGAAGACCAGTTGAGGGGCATGGTTTCTTACGCATCTGACCCCTACGAAAGCTACCGCCGCCTAGCCGGTGAAGCCGAGGCCCGCAACGTACAAACCCGCATGGATTACACGCCGGAACAACGCCGCGCAACACCGCCTTGGGATACGCTAGACGTTCCCGAAGATGAATTAATTGTGAGGATGGGCGGCGACGGGCAGAGTATGAGTGCTGGCCCAAAGTACCTTACAGATCAAGAGCAAGCTGAAATAGCAGTCGCACAAGCCAAGACATTTGGGTATAAAACAAGAGATGAATATTTCCAAGAAGCAGCCGAAACAGGACGTATGATAGACGCGCCGTGGAGAGCCGCCGGGCCTCTTAGGGCACCTGAAGATATAGCTAATATGGAAGCTGCACTAAAACATGCGCCTGTTGATCAGACGTTATACCAGCCTCGTAATGTGATTACTCCGGAAGACATCCCTATTGGTTCAATAATGACGCCTGCCGGGGGGGATGGCTCTGGCATCCAGAAGATTCTAAACACAGTTGAGGGGCCAACAAATATTGCAGCGGATGGCGGTTCTGGATTTATGCAGCTTAGAGACAATCCTGTGTGGGCGTCTTTGCATGGCAATTTGGCAAATCTAGAAAATGTTGGAAAATCCAACTTAGGGAAAGATAAGTATGCCATAACGTCTCCTATGGGGCCAGATAGCATGAACTTCAATAATATGATGAATGCTATGATGTCGGAGCAAATGCGTACCGCCAACATCTTAAAGAAAGATATTAAGGAATTTAACAAAGTCGCAAAGAGCGTAATCCCAAAAGATATTGCGAAGACGTTCCCAGGCATCGATGCGCCAAACCTTGAAAAATGGATGCAAGGTATTCCTGGAAAGTGGAGAGGTGCAATTTTAAAGAGTATGGATCAAGTCAAGTGGCGGGACAAAGGGTTTCCTGATATTGGAAATAATAGGGCTGCTGTGTCGAGAGATAGTGTACGGTGGATTCCTCAACTCAAAGACCCAATGATGGGATACAATGTAACCAAGATGAAAGAGGGCGCATTAAGGACAGACGATTGGGGCAACATGCCGGCCCACGGCACTTACGGGTCAAAACTGCCAGGAGATAAATATATGGGCGGAATGGACGTTTTGTATCCCCGAAGCACTGTGTTCCCTACGCATCAGCAAAAAATTGTAGATGCGGGGGTCACAGGCTCGCCGGAACAAGGGTCTTGGAGAGGGTCAAGAATTGAAGAAGAGATGACGCCGCAACTGCAAGATAGTATGATGACAATTAGAGAACTCATTCTTGGAAATAGGTAAATATGTCTTCTGTGCCAATAGTAGAAAAGTCCTCGGGCTTCACCTCTAATTTCTTGCAGACGTATTTCTGTAAAGCCATAAGGCTGTCTTGCTTTACTTGGTCGAGCATCTCGAAATCGACCATCTCATCTGACCCGTCAAACATAGACGCTGCGGTGTACGCATGTAGAAGAATGAAGTTGGCAAAATCGCCACGTTCGTTTTTATCCATAATATACTCCCTTTTTCAGCCCTTAATTATATGCAATTTTGATACAAAAGGCAACGGTGAATAACATGGCACAAGCACCAGCATCATCAATAGCAATGCCGCCACCTGTAGCGGGTTGGGATACCCGCGAGAGTTTAGCGGATATGCCCGAAACTCACGCTGTTATTTTGGACAACTGGTTTCCATCTACTGACAAAGTTACAGTGCGCCGGGGAAACACGGTACACGCAACAGGTATGGCGGGAGACGTTGAAAGTCTAATTGAGTACATACCGTTGTCGGGGACAGGTCAGCTATTTGCGGCAAATGGTGGCAAAATATATGACGTAACGTCCGCAGGCGCAGTTGGAACGGCAGTTTCATCAGGTCACTCAAATAACCAATGGCAATTTGTTAATATGGGGACTGCTGCAGGGCAGTTTGTGCGATGCTTTAACGGCGAAGACACGCCTTTGCTTTTCAATGGCTCAACTTGGGCAACAACTGCAATCACAGGAACAGGGTTAACTGCTACCAAACTAATTTGGGGCAATATACATCAAAACAGATTATGGGTTGGCGAAGTTGATTCATTGTCGGCGTACTACCTTGCTGTAAATAACGTCTCAGGTGCAGCAACGGAATTTCCGTTAGCTGGCGTGTTTAGACGAGGTGGCTATATAGCTGGAATGGGTACTTGGACAAGAGACGCTGGCGACGGTATGGACGATGTTGCTGTTTTTGTTACGTCAGAAGGTGAGGTTGCTGTCTATTCGGGGACAAACCCAGCCAGTGTAAATACTTGGGCGCTAATCGGCGTATTTAGCATTGGTATGCCTATCGGGCGGCGGTTCTTCGTAAAGGCTGGTAGTGACCTTGTGTTGATCACTCAGGACGGTTTTGTACCATTATCTGCAATTCTAACAATGGACAGAAGCCAAGCTGAATTGGCTGCTTTGTCTCAGCAAATATCAAAGGCTGTAAACGATGCAGTGCGCTCATATAAAGACGTTTTTGGGTGGCAAGCAATCCTTTACCCAAAGGGTCAAATGCTTGTGTTTAACGTGCCGCTGTCTACAACTACGATGCACCAGTATGTTTTTAACACAATAACGGGTGCGCCGTGTCGATTTACAGGAATGAACGCACTTTGCTTTGGTCTTATAGAAGATTCTCTAATGTGGGGTAGCACTGACGGCGTTGTGTACAAATTTGATAATGGGACATCTGATAACGGCGCAGCCATAGAAGCTGACGGGGCTCAGGCTTTTAGTTACTTCAAGTCACCGTCTCAAAATAAAGTATTTAAATTAGCAGAACCTGTTTTTGAGTCTGATGGCAATCCTAACGCAGCAATTGACATTAACACAGACTTCCAAATAAAAGTCCCAACGGGAATAGCGCAAGCCTCACCAACAAGATCAGGCATTTGGGGAGTATCTTTATGGGGCAGAGGCATATGGGGTACTGCAAATCAAATATATAGAGGGTGGCGCGGAGTGCGCGGTGTAGGCAGGAGCGCAGCCATAAGAATAAGAATTGATACGACTACGGCACGACCATCTTGGATTTCTACAAATTTCACGTTTGTTCGAGGTGGTCAACTATAGGATGTACTTGTTCGTAAAAGTAATTTAATATGCTAGTCTACGGTCACGACGACAAAATAGCAGAATGGACGGCGGGCTTAATTCCGCATGTAGATGAATTTGAAAAGTATATTGGAATTGGCTACGTTAGACATGATAGGTTAATAGCTGGATTTGTTTTTAATGAATATCATTCTAAGTTTGGGACAATTCAACTTAGTATGGCGGCTCTTAGCCCCATGTGGGCTAGAAAAGATGTTATAGCAGAAGTTTTAAGGTATCCGTTTGAGCAACTAGGATGCCACAAAGTTTTTACGGCAACGCCAGCCGACAATGTTAAGGCTATAAAAGTAAACGCTCATATCGGCTTCCAAAAAGAAGCAATATTGGCTCATCAATTTGGTAAAAAACGCCACTGTGTTATGATGAGGATGTTGCTCCCTGATTATAACAGGCTTATTAGGAAAGAAGATCATGGGAAAAAGTAAACCCGAAGCCCCCGCCCCCGTCGTAGTACAGGCAGCCCCTACTGCTTCAGCGCAAGCTGAATTTAACCGGGAAGCTGCTATTGACACACGAAACTTAAATTCTATCGACCAGTTTACGCCGCAAGGCAGTGTAAAATATGCCCCAGTTGAAGACGAATTTTCAAGTGCATGGGAAGGCGCTACAGGTCGAGAAAATTACGGCAAAGTTGACGATGGCACGGGGACTTTTGTTGACGCTCCTATGCAAAGGTTTCAAGTCACGCAGGAATATGCGCCGGAGCAACAAGCGTTATTTGATAGCAGCAATAGAGTCTCTCAGCAATATGCTGACACTGCCGAAAGTCAACTAGGGCAAGTTCAAAACACTTTGAGCGATCCGTTTAGTTTGGCAAGTCTTGGAGCCGCGCCAACTTTTGATGAAACATCTCGGCAAAGATCGTTAGACGCAATTTTAGCTAGAAATAACACACAAGCAGACAGAGACAGAGCAGCTTTAAATACATCTTTAGCGAACCAAGGTTTTGTTACTGGCTCTCAAGGTTTTGATGACGCATTTGATGAATTTAACCGCGCACAAAATGATTTTCGGCTAGGCGCAGATATTAACGCTGGCAACGAAGCGGCTAGAGACTTTGGTCTGCAATCTACAGCAAGAGATCGTGCCATTAACGAAATACTTATGCAACGCAACCAGCCGCTTTCTGAGCTTGCCACGCTGTCATCTGGTTCACAGCCAACGAACGCGCAATTCCTTAATTCACCGCAAGGCCAAATTGCTGCACCTGATTATCAAGGCGCAGCGTATGCTTCTGCAAACCAGCAGAACGCAGGCAACAGCCAAGCGTATCAAGGCAATCTAAGCGCCTACAATAGCAACCTACAGGGCTTGTATGGGCTTGGCGGGTCAGCACTCGGCGCTGGCGGCTACGCGGCAGGACAAAAATATTCAGATCGTAGATTAAAAGAAAACATTAGCAAGGTTGGCAAATTAAATAATGGTCTTAATGTTTATTCCTACAATATGAAGGGTAGTAATGTAACTGAAACTGGCTTGATGGCAGACGAAGTTGCTCAAACACACCCTAACGCAATTAAACTGGAAGACAGCGGATACTATTCTGTGAACTATGCAGAGGCGGTAAAATAAATGGCATATGGAAAATCATCTGGCGGCATGGGTAGCCAATACGGTCGAGGTAATCGCCTAGCGGCGGCACTGGCCCCAGACGCGGCTGCTATCAGTAATATCAAAGGCAATACGCAGGGATTAGCCTACGCGCTTGAGAAAGGGCTTCAAGGTCTTTTTGCTGGTATGGATGCAAAAGAACAAAAAATGTTCCAGACGGGCTTTGCAGAAGCTATGAGACCTGATCCCAAAATTGTAATAGAAAGCGGGGAGAATTACGATCCTGAAATTGAAGACCAAAACAAATATAATTTAGATATAGATGAAAACAATCCAGATGATCTGGCACCAGCCGACAAAACAGGAGAGCCAATGCCTGCTTACGCGTCTGCTTTTGCGCCAAAAATGATAAAACCCGTAATGGGTGCAGACCCTAATGGACGTGATTTATCAACACGCCTCACCGACTTCCTAAGCTCTCCCGGCATGAAAAATAACAGATATGCTGGCGACATGGCGATGCCTATGGCTATGCAGCAGATGGCAAGGGAACAAGCGGCCCGTACGGCGGCTACTCAGCGAGGGTATAAGCAAGAAGACGCACGACAGGCTAACCAGTGGACGCAGCAAGCAGCACAAAAATTAGCGGAATCCCAAGCAGAGAAGGCGAGAATTACGGCGAATAAAGGAACAACCATCCAGAGGGACTATGCCGAGGCAAAAGCCCAAGGCTACACGGGTACTATAATGCAGTACCAAATGGATCTTAATATGTCAGGGTCAGGGTACGTCCGAAATGCCCAGCCACAGCCTCTTGGGCAAGTGCCGCCAGGACAGCTTAACAGCACCCCGATGCAAACCGCAGCCCCTACCAACCAGCAGCCGACGATCCTGCCGTATACCCCTCCAACGGCAGGAGGGTACACGGCTGCTGAGGGTGGCCCCGCTGCCCTTGACAAGCGGCGGGTTTTAGCCTCGGAAGAACGCAACAGGATTGCGGCAGAGAAGGCTACACCCCAATATAAGGCGCGTGTCCAAAGGGAGCTATTGGCTGCGAAGCCAATCCCCGCTGCGATCCAAAAAGAGATAGAGGCAAATGTTGATTACTCTAAATCAACGGAAGGAATCAATGCCGACCTGATGGCGTTCTCTGAGATGATCGACAAAGGAACACTTGATTTAGGGCTGTTTCAGAATATGCTGAGTAAGGGCCGCCAGTTCACAGGAAACTCTAACGAAGTGAGCCGGAACTACGGTTCGTTTATGACAAACTTGGAACGGTTGAGAAATGAAAGTTTGCGCCTTAACAAAGGCATCCAGACTGAAGGTGACGCGGCTAGAATCTGGAATGAAATAATCGCTAACCCAACGGATGAAAAGTTTGTCCAACAGCGTATCCGTGAATTAGTGGCGCTAAACCAGCGCAACATCCGTAACGCGGACAGTGCAACAACTAGGTACCGCGCAGAGTACGGACGCGACGCGATGGAGGGTAGGAAACCAGCTTCAGCAGTTTTTAAGGGTTCCGTACCTGACACGACATTGCCTACACCTGACGCGAATGGCTTCTCCATAAAGAGAATCAGATAATGGCGACATACGAAATAACGACACCGTCGGGAGAGGCATTTGAAATTACAGCGCCTGACAATGCGTCAGAGGCTGATGTCATGTCCTACGCGCAACAGCAGTTTTCTGCACAGCCCCAAGAAAACCAACCCACAGGCAACCAAGCCCTTCGCACGGCTGAGTTTGCATCCCGTGGGATGACGGACGCTGCGGCGGATGCTGTTGGCGCTATACCAGAATTGGTATCATCCGGGCTGCGATATGTCGGAGATAAAACTGGCTTAACTTTAGCACCAGAGGAAGGGTATTATCCTGATGCCATTAAGCAGGGCATTAAGTCTGTTGGGCAGTTTATCTCTCCTGATATTGATAACTTTGGGCCTAATACACCACAGAACGCGCTTGAGCGAGGCGCTTATGGTGCTGGCTCTGGCGCAGTTAATGCAGGAGCTTTCATGGTTCCTGGTATGGCGGCAAGCAAACTCGCAAGCGGCGTCACGCAAAGAGTAGGCAAGGCGATTGCGTCCCAACCTGTAATGCAGATGGCGGCTGGCGCTGTTGGTGGTGGCACTGAGGGCGCTACAGGAAGCTCCGGCGCTGGCCTAGCTGCTAGTCTGGCAACACCTACTGTCCCGTCGTTATTGAAAGCGGCAGGCAGAAAAGCCATCACGCCATTTGCATCTCAGCTATCATCCAATGAGCAGAACCTAGCTCAACAGGCAAAAGACATTGGAATCAAATTAACTCCAGGTCAGGAGACTGGTTCATCTGGCCTTCGGACTATGGAGGGCGCATTTAATCAAATGCCCTTCACAGGGAAATCCCAAGGCGCAATGTATGGCGACCAGCGCATAGCATTCAACCGTGCTGTTTTGGAAAAGGCAGGAATCAACGCTGATGACGCAAGCCCAGATGTATTAAATAAAGCGTTCAAGTCGATAGGCGCTGAATTTAATGACCTCGCTGGAAAGACCACGATTATAGTTGATAAAAAATTAACGGACGATATTGCAGAAGTCGCACATAACTATGGGAGGCGGCTAGATACGAATGTTGCGTCAGTGTTTAAGTCGTACATTGATGATCTTTCAGCCCTCCGAACGAATCTAGGCAATAACCCACAGATACCTGGACGAGAATATCAAACTATCTCGTCAGATATAAAGACGACCGCTCGCGCAAGCGCTAATAACGCGGGACTCCAAAAAGCCCTCTACCGTCTAGCAGGGACGCTTGACGATGCCCTGGAACGCGCTTCTGGCCCGGAGCTAAAATCGGCTTGGCAGAATGTTCGGCGGCGGTACAAAAATATGATTACGATTGACAAGGCGATGCAATCTGGGACGCAAGGCGAGAGGGCCGCTGCAAATATACCAATTAGCGGCCTTCGGACGGCGGTGAAGGCTGGTGATAAATCTGGGTATAGTCGTGGACGAGGGGATTTAAACGACCTTTCCCGTGTTGGGGACTTCCTTGGGTCAGCAGTGCCAAAAGACAGCGGTACGGCAAGTAATAGCAGGGTTCAAAACTTCTTAATGGGCGGTGGCATCGGTAGCGCAGGGACATACGCCGCTGCGACAGGAGATGTCACCGGCGCGTTAATAAGTGCTGGTACAGCATTAGGGATGCCGAAGCTCACTCAGAGCCTCTACAATACACGCCCAGCGCAGTCATACTTTAGAAACCAAGTAGCGCAGCCTGGGCAAAACAAATTATCAAAAGCGTTGTTAGCCAAGATTGGCGCAGCTAACTACTTAGGATCAGAATAATGGCTAGAAACGGAAGCGGCACATACGTCAAAGTCGGAGATAATGTTGTCTTTGATACGGTCATTAGCGAGACGTATTACAACAACCAGATAAATGACTTGGTGACAGCATTAACGCAATCCGTATCTAAAGACGGTCAGACAACAATAACTGGCAACCTTAACATGGGCAGCAAAAAACTGACGGCAATGGCTGTCGGTACTGCCTCCACGGACTCGCTAACGCTTGGACAGGCTCAAGCAAATGCTTTTGGTTACGTTGCCAGCGACTCAGGCTCAAGCAACGCCTACGTCATAGCTCCTAGCCCGGCTATTACAGGATATGCTGCTGGTCAGAAATTTGCTTTTCTTGCTGCTAACGTGTCATCAGGCGCTTCCACATTAAATGTCAGCGGTCTTGGCGTGAAAAATGTATATTATCAAAATGCTGCCATTTCTGGCGC
>TARA_R110000737_G_scaffold352515_1_pt1 | contig 15056 bp, 9 predicted proteins | sample TARA_R110000737 | Tara Oceans TARA_R110000737 (sample SAMEA4398027) | marine metagenome | biome: Polar Biome; feature: [SRF] surface water layer (ENVO:00010504); material: water (ENVO:00002006), including particulate matter (ENVO:01000060) such as... | depth 5 m
TGGAATACAAATTAAGAAAGCCAAAATGGCAGAAAACACACAAACGCAGGGAACTGCAGATTTCGATTGGGACGCGTTAGACCTTGACGGTTATACGCAAATCGAACGTTCAGAGTACTCAGATAAGTACGAAGAAACATTAACTTCAATCGTTGAGAAAGAAGTATTAGACGGTACAGTTGTAGCGTTGAACAAAAAAGAAGCAGTAATCAACATCGGATACAAATCTGAAGGTATTATTCCTGCTAACGAATTCCGTTACAATCCAGATTTAAAAGTTGGAGATACGGTTGACATTTATGTTGAATGTCAAGAAGACAAAAACGGTCAATTGATCATTTCTCACAAAACAGCAAGAATGCACAAAGCGTGGATTCATGTAAACAATGTTTTGAAAACAGGTGAAATCATCACTGGATTTGTTAAATGTCGTACTAAAGGTGGATTAATCGTTGACGTATTTGGTTTAGAAGCATTCTTACCAGGTTCTCAAATTGATGTTAAACCAATTCGTGACTACGATATCTATGTTGGTAAAAACATGGAATTCAAAGTTGTTAAGATCAACCAAGAGTTTAGAAACGTTGTTGTTTCTCACAAAGCTTTGATCGAAGCAGAATTAGAAGAACAAAAGAAAACAATTATCGCTGGTCTAGAAAAAGGTCAAGTATTAGAAGGTATCGTGAAAAACGTTACTTCTTACGGTGTATTCATCGACTTGGGTGGTGTAGACGGATTGATTCACATTACAGATTTATCTTGGGGACGTGTTAACCACCCAGAAGAAATCGTTGAATTGGATCAGAAATTGAATGTTGTAATATTAGACTTCGATGACGATAAAAAACGTATTGCATTAGGATTGAAACAATTGCAACCACATCCATGGGATGCTTTGGACGGCGGAATGAACGTTGGAGACAAAGTGAAAGGGAAAGTTGTTGTTATGGCTGACTACGGTGCATTCGTTGAAATCGCTCCAGGAGTAGAAGGTTTAATCCACGTTTCAGAAATGAGCTGGTCACAACACTTGCGTTCAGCACAAGATTTCATCAACGTTGGAGACGAGGTTGAAGCAGTTATCTTGACTTTGGACAGAGAAGAAAGAAAAATGTCATTAGGTATCAAACAATTGATGCCAGATCCATGGGAAGGTATTGAAGCGAAATACGCTGTTAATACACGTCACCATGCAAAAGTTCGTAACTTCACTAACTTCGGTGTATTCGTAGAATTGGAAGAAGGTGTTGACGGATTGATCCATATTTCTGACCTTTCTTGGCAGAAAAAAATCAAGCATCCATCAGAATTCTGTAAAGTAGGAGACGACATGGAAGTTGTGGTTTTAGAAATCGATAGAGACAACAGAAGAATTTCTTTAGGTCACAAACAATTGGAAGAAAATCCATGGGAAGTATTCGCAACCATCTTCGGAGAAGGTTCAGTGCACCAAGGAACAATTATTGAGAACAAAGACAAATCTGGAATCGTTGCTTTACCATACGGTGTAGAGGGTATTTGCCCAGCGAAACACTTACGTAAAGAAGACGGATCTAACGCGAAAATCGAAGAAACTTTAGATTTCAAAGTAATTGAATTCAACAAAGATTCTAAGAAAATCGTTGTGTCTCACACACGCATGTTTGAAGAAGGAGAAGATCGTCCAACGACGAAAGCAGCAGCTGGTGGTAAAAAATCAGGTGGTTCTAATACTTCAAACGCAGTTAAATCTGTAAACAGCAGCGTTGAAAAATCTACATTAGGAGATTTGGATGCATTGTCTGAATTGAAAAAGAAAATGGAAGGTGGAAAATAATTTCCAGCGACTATAATATAGAAAATGCCTCGATGACAATCGGGGCATTTTTTTGCTACATTAACATTGTTAAATTACACATTATCTGCAATTAAATGTATTATTGGTGAAATGTGAAAGAAATGTAAGATTGTCACGAGTAAGCGAGTTTATACTTATTAAGACTAACATTTGCAAGTTTTAATACAGAAAAACGTTATACTTAGCAAAAAAAGGAAAAATACTACAATGTCCGCTGTAATAAATTGTGTATCTTACCTTTTATCACAAACCTAAGCTCTATTTATTATGAAACTTTTTTGGTTAAAATTCCAAATTTGATAATGATAAATAAATGCTAAAAAAGACTTCAACAAGCTCTAAATTATTTCTTCTAATCCTATTTTTTTATGGACTAGTAATTAGTATTGGAATTTTAGGTATTCGGGAAATAAAAACGATGCGCCGTAATTCGGATAAGATGTACGACAATGTCGTATATCCACTGGTTCAACTATCCTCAGTACGATTTATGTATTTACGTGGAATCCGAACAACTGTGTTGCAATTAAAATCCAACGATATTACATTTGATGAATCACTGAAACAACTACATTTAGCAGAAGCCACAATGGACACACAATGGACTGCATATGTTAATACTGTCCAAACGAAAGAAGAAGCAAAACTAGTTCAAGAAGCTCAGTTTTTCATGGGTGAAACGAACTTAGAAATAGAAACCCTCAAAGTTTTAATACATTTAGAAGATAAAGAAGCGTTAAAAGATTTTAGCTTAAAAAATTTAAACGAATCTATAAAAGAGACCGTTGATAAACTGACCACATTGATTAAATTCCAGGAGAAATTAGGAAATCAATACAAAAATTCAAACTCAAACGTATATATCAATAGTAAGAATAATTTAATTTGGATTTTAGTTGCTTCGACGATAATCATACTATTATTCGGATATTATATTTTCCGTGATATTCGCACATATATTAACGCTTTAAAAAAGTCAAATCAAAGTTTACTAAATAATGAACTGAAATATCGATCTGTATTTGAAAATGCTGGGGATGGATTATTTCTTGTGGGTACAGATAAATTAATAAAGGATGTTAACTCTGTCGGTGTATCGTTAACAGGATACTCCTACGAGGAGTTATTGAAAATGAATCCGACGTTATTACATACAACTGAAGACCTTACCTCTCACCCATTCAAATGGGACTTATTAGGTCAGGGAAAACCTTTTGTTCGACAACATAAATTAAGAAAAAAGGACGGCACTACTATTGATGTTGAAATGAATACCACTTTGGTCGGGGAAAATGAAATTCTCTCAGTCGTTCGAGATATTTCCGAACGAATAAATACGGAAAAAAGGAAGAAAACAAGTGACGAAAAGTACGGAATTGCAGTTAAAAACAGTCTCGATACAATAATAATAAGCACTTTTCCTGAAGGAGTATTTGTTGAGCTGAATCCTCGTTTTAGTCAGCTTTTTGGCTATTCCAGAGAAGAATCTCTAGGTAAAAAATCCATTGATCTTAATTTACATTTGGATTTAGATACAAGAGTTGAAATTTATAATGAAATATCAGCTGAAGGCTTTACAAAAAATAGAGAAGTAGTTTTTCGAAACAAAAAGGGTGACGAAATAAATTGTCTTGTTACTTCTAACCTTTTCCACATTGAAGAAGAAGCATTCTTGTATACTGTAATAAAGGATATAACGGATCAGAAAAAATCAGAAGAAAAACTGGTTAATTTAGATAGGAAAATAACGGAATTAATAGATTCAACAAATGCCGTGATTTGGGAATCCGAAGCCGAAACATTCACCTTGACATACGTAAATCCAGTTGTTGAAAAACTATTTGGTTACTCAACAGATGAATGGTATACCGATTTGTTCTGGAAAAACCACATCTACATTGATGACAGAGAAACTACGGCAAGTCACTATTATGAACAAGCTAAAAAATCGATTGGACACACTCTGGAATATCGTTTTGTGAAAAGCAATGGTCAAGTAATCTGGATCCGTGATATAGTAAATATTATCGAAGAAAAAGGCAAACCGAAATGGATTCGAGGTATTATGATTGATATTACAGCAAATAAAAATGCGGAAAATGAATTATTGGACTCTAATGCACGATTACGATTAGCTACAAAATCAGGAAACATCGGCGTTTTTGATCTAGATTATGTAAAAAAAGAGTTGACATGGGATGATTACTGCTATAATCTTTATGGTGTCACACGTGAACAATTCCCCAACCCTTTTGAAGTCATTTACACATCACTCCATCCTGAAGATCATGATTTAGCAAAAGTAAATGGTCCGTCAAATTCTAAAGATTCAACAGAATATAACGCCGTTTATAGAATCGTTAGACCAGATAAGAAAATAAGAGTTCTGGAAACTTCAGCCATGGTTATAAGAGACTCAGCGGGTGCAGTTTTGCGAATTATTGGTGTGCACAAAGATATTACTGAAAAGAAAAAAGCTGATCAGGAGCTAAGAGATTTAACTACACGATTACAATTAGCAACCACATCCGCCCACATTGGAATTTTCGATTTGGATTTGATTAATACAGAATTAATCTGGGACGATGTTTCGTTCAAAATATTTGGAGTTTCTGAAAAGGGAATTGAAAACCCATATGACGCTTCGACAAAAGCAATTCATCCTGATGACCTTAAAGGCGTATTAGACTATAGATTATCCAAAATCCAAAATGGAGATGATTATTTTTATACGTTTAGAATTCTTTGGCCAAATGAAGAAGTGCGGCACATTGAATCTAGCGCTTTGATTCTTAGAGATTCAACTGGTAAGGCTACCCGTATGATTGGAGTAAATAGAGATATTACAGAATCCAAACTTGCTGAAATTAATTTAATAGAGCTCACGACTCGTTTACAATTGGCGACAACTTCAACAAATATTGGAATATATGATTGGGATCTCACAATTAATAACCTACATTGGGATGAGACAACTTACAATATGCACGGTATTTCTTCTGAAAATTGTTTAAATCCGAAAGAAGCATTAATTATGGCTATACATCCCGATCAAAGAGATGAAGCTTTGGAGTTTATTGTGAATTCAATCAAATCAGCCCGTGAATTCAAGTATGTTTATAAAATTGTTTTACCGAGTAATGAAGAGCGATACATTGAATCCAATTCAATAATTCTTAGGAATGAAAGTACTGGAAGAGCGACAAGGATGATTGGGGTAAGTAGGGATATTACTGAACTCAAAGAAGCTCAAAAATCACTTCAAAACATGAATATTCTGCTAGAGGAAAAAGTGGCCATTCGCACAGAAGATTTGGAGCTGGCAAATAAAAAGATTAATGACAGTATAAATTACGCTCAAAATATTCAACTGGCAATACTCTCTAAACCTGATGATTGTTTTAAAGTTTTTCCTGAGTCGTTTATGCTTTGGAAACCAAAAGATGTTGTAAGCGGTGATTTCATGTGGAGTCATTCGAACGATAAATACAAATATATTGCTGTTATTGATTGCACTGGGCATGGGGTTCCTGGAGCCTTACTGAGCATAGTGGCTAAACAGATTTTGGACAGGATTGTAATTACCGAAGGAATTGAAGACCCACAGAACATTCTAATTAATCTTGACAGAGCCATAATATCTACATTAAGACAAGATAATAATGCTGCAACGGATGGAATGGATATTGCCTTGTGCAGAATTGATCAAAAGAATAAATTTATAGTTTTTGCTGGTGCCCAACGACCCTTGTTCTATTTTAACAGTAAGTCAATTATTGAAATACCAGGTAGCAAGCTTGGCATTGGAGGTATCATGGGCATTAATGGCAAAAAATCTTTCAATCAAATTGGATTTCAATATGAACCAGGTCAAGTCGTTTATTTAACATCTGACGGCTATTACGCTCAATTTGGCGGCAAAGAAGGTAAAAAATTGATGAAAAGCAGATTCTCAGACTATTTACTAGACATTTCAAACAAACCAATTACAGAGCAAGGAGGTTTATTAAACCAACATCTGGTTGCATGGCAAGGAGAAGAAGAACAAGTTGATGACGTACTCGTTATTGGAATTCAGTTATAAAACTATTTCTTAAAAAAAACTATAATTAGCAAGTTAACTTAAACCCTAGCCTCGGCCAATTTCCTTGGATTTACTTTGCTTTTTCTAATTCTGCAACTGACAACTTTGTATTCAGGGCACATTGCCTCTGTGCAGTGTTCGTCAGAAGTAATAAGGTTCAGCATAATTATGGAAAATGAAACGTTGAACTCAAAATTCCTTCTCTCTTTTCATCTGTAACAATAGCTTTAATGTCAACTTTCCCTCTTGGACTTTCCACACAAACGAAGTCTCCATGTCTAACTCCTTCTTTTGTAGCATTTTTTGGGTTGTTCAATAAAACACCCTCAGTTAAAATATCTACATTTCCTGTTCTACATGTCATTGCACCACAATTGGAATGCTCTAATTCAGGGTTTGTAGTAATGATGCACGGGAAGTCTTTTTCATGTCGTTCTACTTCTCAAGATTTTTCATAATTGAAAAAGGAGAATTGTCCTTTCCGTTTTTAAAATCTTCAATGTGAAGTATTTGTGTATATGTTCCATCGGCAAGTATTGGCCCTACTTTTGATCCTAATTTCCTGCAAATAAGCTCGTTCGGTTTTTATTGCTAAATTAGATTTTACATACTACCCAGCGAATCTTTCAAAACCGCTGAGCTTCTACTAATTAGACTATTGGCTTATGATAAAACTCTTCCGAAATATTCGCAAAAACCTGCTGAACGAGGGTAAAACGGGTAAGTACTTTAAATATGCAATTGGCGAGATTATTCTTGTAGTGATTGGTATTTTGATTGCTTTGGCAATTAATAATTGGAATGAACACAGGAAGCAGAAAGCAACTATTTATAGTATATATCAAATTATCAAAGAAGACATCCTGGTTGATATTACGGAAATAAATTCCTTTGTAAATGACTATGAAAACATTAGAAAACCCGCTTTTGAGGCAGTTTTAAACAATAACCTTTTAAAAGAAGAATATTTAAAACACCCTGAATATATAACTGTTTTGACAGGCTTTAAAGATTTTGCAATTAATCTCCGTGGTTTAGAATTACTAAAAAATCAATTGAATAACATTAGCGTTGGTAAACAAAATCTTGCTTCGCAAATAAATATATTCTACAATCAACATCTCATAGAAATCAATGTAGCCAATTCTGAATTGATGCGTGAATTCACGTATAATATCAACGAACGTAAAAAATTGCCATGGTTTTCGTCCTTATACTTACGCAATGAAACGGATGAAGCCATTGACTATATTATTGATAATCCAATAGAAAAAAATCGGATTACGATGTACTATTTAGTTTATGGAATATATGTTCAAGAATTAAAGAAATTCAAATTAGATGGGGAAGCCATTGTTAAACAAATAGATGCCATTAATTAATTTAAGAAGAAGATGATAAAGCTCCTCAGAAAAACCAATCTTGAGCCCACGATGGCAAAGAAATATTTAGGTATAATTCTTCTTTTCATTTCTTTGATAAGCTGCAAGGAAAAGAATTCATTGCCGGATCCATTAAAAGCTGGTTGGAATAATCAAGCAGTTTGCGAAGTAGTAGAAGAAAACTCAAAATTGAGGGTTCTCAAATGCACATTTTCCCCAGGGGTTGGTCATGAACGGCATTATCACCCTGCACATTTCGGATACACGATAAAAGGAAGTAAATTCCGAATCACCGACACAACCGGTACGCGTGAAGTCGACGTTCCAACAGGATACGAATTTTATAACGAAGGAATTGAATGGCATGAGGTTCTGAATATTGGAGACTGCACTGCTGTGTTTTTGATCCTGGAACCAAAAACACGGTAAAAGATTGATTTTGAATAATTAAATTTTAACTTGATTCAAATATCAACCGCTTCATATTGAATGCTACGATACTGATTGATTAAATACTATTTCGATTGAATTCACTATATTAGTATTCAACTACTCAACAAGACATTCACAAACTACAATAAACGATAGTCAACAATGAAAAAAATCTTTTTTTTACTCATCCCCTTTACATTTTGTGTAAACACTATTATTTGTCAAGAAGATCCTTATCTGTGGTTAGAGGAGATAGAAAGCCAAAAATCCATGAAATGGGTTCAAGAGCAAAATGAGAAATCCTCAAAAGTTTTTGAAAACGCACCAGGTTTTGCCGAGTTAAAAGAACAATTTCTTCAATCCATGAACGACGAGGAAAAAATTGATTATCCTAGTGTAGTTCAAGACATGGTCTACAATTTCTGGAAGAATGAAGAACATGTTCGAGGGATTTGGAGACGAACAAAAAAGTCGCTTTATCTACAAAATAAATGTGAATGGGAAACTGTATTGGATTTGGACGCACTTTCCGAAAAAGATGGTGCAAAATGGGTTTTCCACGGAGCAAATTGGCTTGAACCAAACTTTGACCGCTGTCTCATTTCTCTTTCAAATGGCGGAACGGATGAAGATATTATTCGTGAGTTTGATGTGCGCAAAAAAGAATTCGTTTCCGGTGGTTTCGAGCTTCCTCCCAGTAAAGGTGGAGCAGCATGGGTAAATCAGGATGAAATATTAATCGCTCGTTCATACGGCGAAGGAACAATGACGACTTCTGGCTATCCTCGAATTGTGAAGAGATTAAAACGTGGTCAACCTTTGGATGATGCTGAGATCGTCTTTGAAGAAAAAGATGATATAATGGGCGTTTGGCCAGGAAGTGGTTTTGTAGATGGCAAGCGACGAATTACCCTGTACAAAGCGATTTCCACTTTTTCACATGAAATCTACTTTTGGAGGGACAATAAATTCGTTCTTTTTGATTTGCCTAATGATTCAGAACCAAAAGATATGTATGCTGGAATGCAAATGGTAAGGCTGAACTCTGATTGGGCAGTAAATGGAACTACCTTCAAATCGGGTGACCTAGTTAGTGTGAATGAAGAATCTCTATTAGCAGGAAAACTTGATGTTCATTTAATCTACCACCCTGATTCCAAAACAAGTATTGAAGGTGTAACTGTAACGAAAGATGGCGTATTGTTGAATACAATTCAAAATGTACAAAGTGTATTGTATATGATGAATTTTAAGGAAGGCAAATGGAAGGTTTCCAAAATGGACACACCTCAATTTGGAAAAATTAATCTGATAGATGCCGATCGAAAAGAAAGCGGATTCTTTTACCAATTCAGTAATTTCATTACTCCCCCTACCCTCTATTTTAAAGAAGGTCAAAAGACTACTGTTGTTCGTCAAGGCAAGAAAAAATTCAATGCCGACAATCTAGAGGTTCACCAATATGAAGTAAAATCCAAAGATGGAACGACAGTTCCTTATTTTATTGTTCATAAAAAGGATATTAAACTCGATGGAACGAATCCAACCTTAGTTTATGCTTATGGAGGTTTCAATGTTTCTTCAACACCAAATTATAGCACTAGAACTGGAATTGGGTGGCTTGAGAAAGGTGGTGTTTATGTATTGGCTAACATTCGTGGCGGTGGCGAATTCGGACCAACCTGGCACCAAGCGGCAATGAAAGAAAAACGTCAAAATGCGTATGATGACTTTTACGCCGTAAGTGAAGATGTAATTAAACGAAAAATATCATCACCTAAACATCTTGGAGCATTTGGTTGGAGCAACGGTGGTTTAATGGCTGGAGTTGTGGCAACTCAGCGTCCAGATTTATTCAATGCGGTAATTATTGGAGCTCCACTACTCGATATGAAACGCTATAATAAAATGCTTGCTGGTGCGAGTTGGATGGGTGAATTTGGTAATCCAGACATTGAAAAAGACTGGGCGTATATTCAAAAATATTCTCCTTACCATAATGTTTTTGAGGACAAAGAGTATCCGGAAGTTTTTATCATTACTTCAACAAAGGATGATCGCGTGCATCCGGGACATGCCAGAAAAATGGCAGCTAAAATGATGGAACAAGGTCATCCCCTATTCTATTTCGAAACTATAGAAGGTGGACATGGCGCTTCATCAACCAATGAACAAGCAGCCACAAATGAGGCAATGATGTTCACCTATTTGAAAATGAAATTGATGTGATAAAAAACTTCGTGAAAGTTTAAGATATTCCGTAAATTGTAGCCATAATTCAAGTTTCATTTCTAATTCATTGACCTACAAAGTAGTTATGTGCAAAGTCTGTTTATTTTTTATTTCTATTATTTTACTCTCGACAGGATGCAAAAAATACAAAGTGGAAGATTTAAAACCAATCGAAGAGCCAAAATTGAGTAAAGAACTAAAAATACTGAACCCACAGGATAAAATATGGGCGCATAGAGTCAACTCTCTAACGAATATTGAAGACAGAATACAGGAGTTTTACGGCATAGAGATTGACATTTTTTATAACTATGCAAACAATAACTTTGAAGTAAAGCATGACTTGGATTCCTCTGGAATAGATCTTGAGTTTTTTATTGATTCGGTTCAGAAAGTAAAAAAAGTCTCATATTGGTTTGATTACAAAAATCTCAATGAACATACCGAATCAGGAATTTCAAAACTGTGTTCTATCCTATTTGAGCGGGAACTAGAAAATGTATCTTTAGTAGAATCTTATTTTAGTAACGAGTTAATAGGCTTTTATGGAAAAGTGGCTACTTCCTATTGGGTTTCAGCAACAGAGATTCCCAACCAACAAGAAGATCGGGACAATTTATATAAAGAGAACTATAAATTCATTAACGACTTGAATACCAAAATGATATCAGCCACGTATGAAATGAATGGCTTTTTAGAGCATTATTTTCCCCAGCACCGAATCAATCACTGGATGTCTGGAGATCTTACTAATGCGCAAATATCTGAACTTGCAGAAATGGCTCTTTCGCCCAATGTGAATATAATACTTGTTGATGGTAATGAAAATTACCTAAACTGATTCTATTCAGTCTTTTCTGTGTTTTCTTTGTAGAGTCATTGGTGAAAGAAATGTGAATTTGGCCGAGCGAGAGTAGTTCTATTTATTGGTCATTCGCAGTGTCATCTGCTGTATCAACTCTTTAAATTTGCGTATTTCCTTTATTTTCACTATATTATCCGTTATGGTAAAAACAGAAAAGTTAGCAAACAAAGCATTTTTAGAAAAATCAATAAACCATTTAGCAACTAATGGGTTTGAAAATATCCAAGCAGATATGGAGGGATACGAAACCCCAAAAACCTATCTAAGAAAGGGAAGTGACAGTAAAATAACACCGGACATCGTAGCTGAAAAAAATGGAAGAAGCCACTTTTTTGATATTAGCTTAAAATCTGATAATCAAACACTTTTAAAATCAAAATGGTTGTTTTTGGAAACACTGAGTAAAATCAAATCAGCAAGTTTTAGAGTTATTACAACTCACGGACATATTAAATTTACCGATAGTATGTTAGCCGATATTCATCTGGAAAATAAGACTCCAATTAAAATTTAATAGAATCTCATCAGTTTGATTTTTAATTTTAACGCAAATCGAACAATTTCAACTCATTTCAATACTACTGTCCTAGTTTTTTTTGAAACTAAATGCTAAATTTATTGACTTAACTTTATTAAAATGACAGATTTAGAAATTGCTAAGAAATGTACGCTTCAACATATTGTAAATATCGCCGAGAAATTTGGTGTTGATACGGACGAAATTGAAATGTTTGGAAAATACAAAGCCAAACTTCCTCTTCACTTAATTAACGAAGAAAAATCAAAAGAAAGCAATTTAATACTTGTATCGGCCATCTCTCCTACTCCTGCTGGAGAAGGAAAAACCACAATGTCCATTGGTTTATCAGAAGGTTTAAATCAATTGAATAAAAAAACAACAGTAGTTCTTCGTGAACCATCATTAGGCCCAGTCTTTGGCATTAAAGGTGGTGCTACTGGCGGTGGATATTCTCAAGTGCTTCCTATGGAAGACATCAATCTCCATTTTACTGGAGATTTTTCTGCTATCGAAAAAGCGCACAATCTACTGGCGGCTTTGATAGATAACAACCTACAAAACAAATCGAATTCACTTGGTATAGATGCAAGAACAGTGGCTTGGAAACGAGTTATGGATATGAATGACCGTTCCTTGAGAAATATTGTCATTGGTTTAGGAGGAACTGGCTCAGGAATACCAAGAGAATCCGGATTTGATATTACGGCAGCGTCAGAAATAATGGCGATTCTTTGCCTTTCCAAAGATTTAAAAGACTTAAAAACTCGTTTAGGAAATATTTTTGTTGGCTATACTTTCGACAAAAAACCTATTTACGCTAAAGACTTGAAAGCGCCAGGGGCAATGACAGCTTTGCTCAAAGACGCTATCAAACCAAATTTGGTGCAAACTATAGAAGGAAATCCAGCAATAATTCATGGTGGACCGTTTGCAAATATCGCTCAAGGAACAAATTCAGTTATTGCGACAAGGTTAGGAATGACATTTTCTGATTACGTGGTAACCGAAGCAGGATTTGGTTTTGACCTAGGAGGTGAGAAATTCTTAGATATTAAATGCCAGAGTGCTGGTTTAAAACCAAAGGCTATTGTTTTAACCACAACTATTCGCGCTTTAAAGTACCACGGTGGTGCAGATCTAAATAGTCTCACAACACCAAATGTTGATGCTTTGAAAAATGGTCTTCCAAACTTGCAAAAACATCTTGAGAACGTTTTAAAATTCAATATTACTCCAGTTATTGCAGTCAATAAATTCTTGACAGATAGTGATGAAGAAATAGATGTAATCAGACAATTTGCGAAATCTGAAAACATCAAATTTGCTGTTGCCGAAGTTTGGGCAAAAGGTGGCAAAGGAGCTTTAGACCTAGCTCAGTGTGTAATTGATGCTGTTGAGGAAGGGAAATCAAACTTTAAACCTTTGTATACCTGGGATTTACCGGTAACGGAGAAAATAGAAACGATAGCAAAAGAGATTTATGGCGCTAGTCATGTTGAATATTCAGCGCTTGCCAAAAACCATTTAAAACGAATTGCCGATTTAGGATTGGACAAACTACCAATTTGCATGGCTAAAACCCAAAAATCTTTATCTGACAACCCCGATCTATTGGGTCGACCAAAAGATTTCACCATTACAATTCGCGAAATTGAAATTTGCGTTGGAGCTGGATTTTTAGTCCCAATAACAGGAACGATGATGCGTATGCCCGGTTTACCAAGTCATCCTTCTTCTGAAGGAATTGATGTGAATGATGACGGAGAAATAGTCGGTTTATTTTAGAAAGAAAAATAAAAACTACCATACAATAAGGTCCTTCAGTTTTGAAGGACTTTTTTTTGCCCTAAAGTTTAATTTGAATATCCTAAAGTGTGGCATTTATGTAACATATTATGAATCTTATGTAAACCATTCGCCATTTAATGTAATAACCTTTGTGGTCAAATATTAAATCATATGAGATTAAAACAAGTAATTCCAACTGTTGCTTTGGCAATGGTAGTATTAATAGCAGGGTGTAAAAAAGACGAAAATACAAATCCCGCTACCGGTCCAAAAAACAACATCATAACTGCACAAACAACTGTACAGCCAACGGTTCAACTCGCGGGAGTCAATAATTTTGCCGTTATTGCTGGAGCTTCTGTTACCAATACTGGTGGAACAATTATCACTGGAGATTTAGGCTTAAGTCCTGGTACATCTATAGGTGGGTTTCCTCCTGGAATATTGAACGGAACCTTGCATATCAATACTGCCGCAGCGAACCAAGCAAAATTGGATTTAACCACGGCTTTTAACAATGCAGCAGGTCGAACAGCGACCGACATGGTAACTTTATCAGGAAATATTGGTGGACTTACTCTTACACCTGGACTTTATAAGTCTACATCTTCTTTGGCAATTTCATCTGGAGATGTAACCTTCGATGCACTCGGAGATGCCAATGCGGTTTTCATTATTCAAATCGCATCGACATTCACTACAACTCCTGGAAGACAAGTTTTTTTAAGCGGTGGTGCACAAGCAAAAAATATTTTCTGGCAAGTATCTAGCTCAGCTTCTTTTGGAACGACAAGTGTAATCAAAGGAACAGTTATGGCGCTTGAGTCAATAACATTTGACACTGGTGCTAAATTGGAAGGTAGAGCACTTGCAAGAACAGGATCGGTAACGATGGATGCAAATACTTTTGTTCTTCCTTAATTAAAAATTCAATTTACATTTAATAATTAGAAAACCATTCGTCATAAGCGGATGGTTTTTTTTTACCCTATCTGCTAAGTGTGAATTCTGTAAGTTTTAAACCTAATAATGTAATGAGCAGAGCTACAAGTATTCTCAACTTTGCACAGTGAAAATTCATTCATGAAAACAAATAAATATATGAAAAATTTTAGACCCTTTATTCTCCTATTCTCTTTGACCCTATTCCTTCCCCAACAAAATTTTGCGCAAGTTATAAACTTGGGAACCGCTTCTGAATTTGTTTTGTTTTCTACAGATGGTGCAGTAACTAACTCTGGCATAACACATCTTACAGGAAATGTAGGGACAAACAACGGCTCTAGTACTGGTTTTGGAAATGTGAACGGTGGAATGCACGATGGTGATGCTTCAAGTATTCAGTGTGCATCTGATGTTTTGATCGCTTATGGTCAACTGAACTCTGCAATTCCAACTTTTTTCCCGGCTCCTTTATTAGGTAATGGTCAGACTATAAATGCAGGTGTGAATTCCATCTCTGCCCCAACTACATTAAATTTAAATTTGAAATTGGATGCACAAGGTAATCCAAATGCAGTTTTTATTTTCCAAATACAAGGTGCTTTTTCTGCAGCTGCTGGTTCATCTGTTGAGCTTATAAACGGTGCAAAAGCCTGTAATGTGTATTGGAAAGTTGAAGGTCTAGTAAGCATGGCCTCCGGTACGACAATGAAAGGAAGTATTTTTGCAAACAACTCGGCCATTGAACTGAGCGCTGGCACTAAATTGGAAGGTAGAGCATTGGCAATAATTGGCGCAGTTACAGTCGATGGAGTTTTGGGTTACACACCAATTGGTTGTGGAAGTCCAATCCTTACTGGGCCTCAAGCTCCTAATTTGGGTGCAGCTTCCTGTTTTGCCATTTTTTCAGGAGACGGAGCAGTTACCAATAATGGCATAACGAATATTACAGGTGATGTTGGAAGCAATAATGG
>TARA_R110000737_G_scaffold68915_1_pt1 | contig 15055 bp, 13 predicted proteins | sample TARA_R110000737 | Tara Oceans TARA_R110000737 (sample SAMEA4398027) | marine metagenome | biome: Polar Biome; feature: [SRF] surface water layer (ENVO:00010504); material: water (ENVO:00002006), including particulate matter (ENVO:01000060) such as... | depth 5 m
CATCGCACGTTTGGCTTACCAGTGGTTATTACCAACTGTTCCAATAACTATGGACCTTATCACTTTCCTGAGAAACTCATACCGCTGGTGATATTGAATGCGTTAGAGGGTAAGCCTTTACCTATCTATGGCGATGGTATGCAAATTCGAGATTGGTTGTATGTTGAAGATCACGCCAAAGCACTAGTTAAAGTCGTTTCTGAAGGTAAAATTGGTGAAACATATAATATTGGTGGTCATAATGAAAAAGCTAATATTGATGTTGTTAAAACGATTTGTACTATTTTGGACGAGCTGGTACCAAGCCAGTTAGGTACGGTAAAAAAATACGCAGAATTAATTACCTACGTTAAAGATCGTGCCGGCCATGATGTACGCTATGCTATCGACGCATCTAAAATTGAAAAAGAATTAGGCTGGTTACCACAAGAGTCCTTTGAAACTGGGATACGCAAGACGGTAGAATGGTATTTATCAAACACTGATTGGACAAGTAACGTTCAAAGTGGTGAATATAAAGATTGGGTTCATAAACAATACTAATGAAAATATTATTATTAGGAAAAAACGGACAAGTGGGTTGGGAGCTTCAGCGTGCATTAGCGCCAGCAGGCGAAGTACTTGCGCTTGATAGACAACAGGCTAATTTAGCCGATGCTGATAGTTTAAGAGCGACCATAAGACAGTTTAAGCCCGATTGGATAGTAAATGCGGCAGCTTATACCGCTGTTGATCAAGCCGAAAGTGATATTGAGTTAGCTTATAAGGTCAATGAACAAGCATTGCGAGTGTTAGCTGAAGAAGCTCTCAAGCTCAATGCCTGGCTTGTTCATTATTCAACTGATTATGTTTATGACGGCAATAAAGACGGCGAATATATTGAAACTGACGCTGTTAATCCTTTGTCTATCTATGGAAAAAGCAAATTAGCCGGCGAAGAGCAAATTCGAAAAGTTGGCTGCAAACATCTAATTTTTCGAACCAGTTGGGTTTTTTCTGCGAAAGGTCATAATTTTGCCAAATCCATGCTGAAATTGGCGAAAGATAGACAAGAGTTGAATATAGTCGCGGATCAAACCGGTGCACCAACATCAGCGGAATTACTAGCCGATGTTACCCTAGTGTGTATGACAAAACTGCAGCACCAGAACGACAGCTATATTAAAGCCCGCATAGGTACCTATCATTTGGTATCAGATGGTGAGGCAACATGGCACTCATACGCAAAGTATGTCATTTGCAAAGCAAAAAGTTTAGGTGCTGACTTGACTCTGCAGGCTGAAAATATTTATCCAATAACGACTGATAAATATCCTTTGCCCGCGGCAAGACCAAAAAATTCTAAGCTGTCAATCATGAAAATAAAATCTGCATTTGACATTAACTTACCGCATTGGTCAAATTATGTTGATCGAATGTTAGAAGAAATTATTAAGGAATAGAAAATGAATCGTAAAGGAATTATCTTAGCTGGTGGCTCAGGCACCCGTCTATACCCTCTTACAAAAGTGGTAAGCAAGCAACTAATGCCTGTTTACGATAAACCCATGATTTATTATCCGTTAGCAACATTAATGCAAGCCGGTATTAAAGATATTCTAGTGATCTCTACGCCAGAGGAAATTCATCGCTTTGAAGATCTGCTCGGTAATGGCGCTAATTTTGGTGTCGCTATTTCTTATGCTATTCAACCAAGCCCTGATGGTTTAGCTCAAGCCTTTATTATTGCTGAAGATTTTTTAGCAGGAAGTGCTGCAGCATTAGTGCTAGGGGATAATATGTTTTATGGCCATGATCTAACGACCTCATTACAAAATGCCAATAAGCAGCAAGCCGGTGGTAGTGTTTTTGGTTATCATGTATCAAACCCAAGCTCTTATGGTGTGGTTGAGTTTGACAGCAACGGCCAAGCTATATCAATAGAAGAAAAACCCAAAAAAGCTAAGTCGAATTATGCCGTACCAGGGTTATACTTTTTTGATGAGCGTGTTGTAGAGTTTGCTAAGAATGTAAAGCCTTCTGAACGTGGGGAATTAGAAATTACTGAGGTAATCGACCAATACTTACAGTTAGGTGAATTACGCGTAGAGCTAATGGGCCGTGGAACTGCTTGGTTGGATACAGGTACTCATGATGATTTACTTGCTGCGGCGCAATTTATCGCAACGGTAGAAAAGCGACAAGGCTTAAAAATTAACTGTCCTGAAGAAATTGCTTATCGAAATGGTTGGATCAGTGATGAAAAATTAAGAGAGATTGCTATCCCACTTAAGAAAAGTGGTTATGGTGAATACCTACTTGGTTTACTTGATAATAAAATATATTAATAGCTATTTAGCTTTGTTATTCAAGGCTTTATTTAGGGGCAAAGGTTTAAAGTAATGAAGATAACAGATACAAAAATACCAGACGTAAAAATTATTGAGCCGCAAGTGTTTGGTGATGAACGCGGTTTTTTCTTTGAAAGCTTTAATCAAAAAACATTCAAAGAAGCCACGGGACTTAAGCGTGAATTTGTCCAAGATAACCACTCTAAATCTTGTAAAGGTGTTTTAAGAGGGCTACATTATCAGTTGTCACCAATGGCTCAGGGCAAACTTGTTCGTGTTACACAAGGTGAAGTCTTCGATGTTGCCGTAGACATTCGAAAAAACTCACCGACATTTGGTCAATGGGTAGGCGAAGTGCTTTCGGCAAAAAATGCAAAACAACTATGGGTACCAGAAGGCTTCGCTCACGGTTTTATTACCTTAAGTGATACTGCTGAATTTTTATATAAAACCACAAACTATTATTCACCAGAGCACGAACGCAGTATTGCTTGGGACGATCCTAGTATTGCTATCCAATGGCCTGGTGAACTCAAGCCGTTACTTTCGGCAAAGGATCTAAAGGCTTGTAGTTTGATTGAAGCTGAATTGTTTACTTTAGTTTAGTCAAATATAGGCATTATAAAAACTGCAATAGCTTGTATTTTTATTGCTAAGTAACCGTTTTTTAAAATTAGGCTGTTAATGTTATTTTCGTCCCCCACATTTTTATTTCTTTTTTTACCTTTCGTTTTATGCATTTATTTTTTGCTTCCCGAAAAAGCTAAAAATAGTTTTTTACTGCTAGCGAGCCTATTTTTTTATGCTTGGGGCGAAGTATATTACGTTTTTCTAATGCTGTTTTCTATTGTCATAAATTACAGTTTTGGTTTGATGATTGACCATATTGACCATCAAAAAAGAAAAAAAATAGTGTTACTTTTTGCCGTCGCGGCAAACTTAGCGATTCTTATAAGCTTCAAATATATTAACTTTATTGTTGATAACCTCAATGTATTGCTGCTTAACCTCGAGATTAAAGAAATTTCTCTAATGTCGATTCCACTTCCTATTGGTATTTCTTTTTTTACTTTTCAAGCAATGTCTTATGTTATAGATATTTATAGAAAGGAAGCTAAAGTACAAAAAAACATCTTTGATTTAGCCTTGTATATTGCGCTGTTTCCACAACTAATTGCCGGTCCTATTGTTCGGTTTCATGATGTTGCAGAACAAATAAAGCATCGAATTGTAACTTCAGCATTATTTTTTAGTGGCATCCAAAGGTTTATCTATGGTTTAGCCAAAAAAATGTTAATTGCAAATCCGTTAGGGCTTGTTGCGGATAACATCTTTGCCTTACCTGGTGGTGAATTAACCACAGGATTAGCATGGCTTGGCATTATTTGTTACAGCTTACAAATATACTTTGATTTCTCTGGTTATAGTGACATGGCAATTGGCTTAGGTCGCATGTTTGGCTTTAAATTCTTAGAGAACTTTAATTACCCTTACATTTCCCAATCAATACAAGAGTTTTGGCGTCGTTGGCATATCTCGCTTTCAAGTTGGTTTAGGGACTACCTCTATATTCCACTTGGAGGCAACCAAAAAGGCGCCTTAAGAACATATATAAATTTGATGATTGTATTTGTCTTGTGTGGTTTATGGCACGGAGCCAGCTGGAATTTTCTTATTTGGGGCGTGTTTCATGGCGCTTTTCTTATGGCAGAGCGAGCGGGCTTAGGTTTAGCTATATCTCATTTAGCTCAACCTCTAAGGCATATCTATACTATCGTCGTAGTCATGATCGGTTGGGTGTTTTTTAGGGCAGAGGATTTACCTAGTTCACTTAACTTTTTAAATAAAATGTTTATCCCGACGACAGAAAACTCTATTTATTCAGTCGCTTCCTTCTTAGATATAAAGGTAATGGCGACTTTAGTTATTGCTATCATTATATCCTTGCACCTTTGTTCCAAGCAGAATAAAGCTATAATAAGTCGGCTTTGGTTAAAAAATGGCGAAGGAAAAAATTCATGGGCTTTGGTTTATAGTGCATTATCAATAAGCTATTTATCATGCTTATTTTGTGCTTGTGTCATTATGGTTGTTTCAAATAGTTATAATCCATTCATTTATTTTAGGTTTTAAAGGATAAATTATGATTATTAAAAGAAAATCAACGTTTATGGTGGGAATTATCCTTTTTATAGCGGCGCTCATCATCACGAGTGCTAGCTCTATTTTGTATTCTTCAGATGAATCTATAGAGAATAGAAGTTTGGCGGCTATGCCTGACTTGCCCTCAGACATTACATCATTACGAGCATTTCCATTGCTATTTGAAAGTTATTTTCGAGATCATATAGTTTTAAGGGCAGAATTAATTAAGTTATACGCCAATTTTTTATTTTTTATCGGTGTTTCGCCAGTAGAAAAGGTGATTTTGGGTAAAGATGATTGGTTATTTTATAATGGCGGACGCGTAGTTCAAGATTATCAAAACACGGAACTTTTTAGTGAAAGTGAGTTGAAAATTTGGGCTGAAAGCCTACAAATAAGACAAGATTTATTAAAAGCGAAGGGCATCGGCTATTTATTTATTATCGCACCTAATAAACACACCATATATAGTGAGTACTTGCCGGAATATTTAGGGAAAAGGGGAGATAAATCTAGACTTGATCAATTATTCTCTTATTTGCATGAGCACACTAAGGTTAACTTTCTAGATTTAAGACCGATATTATTAGCAAATAAAAGTGCAGAAAATATTTTGTATTGGAGTCAGGACTCCCATTGGAATCGCACAGGGGCATATTTTGGCCAACTGGCCATTCAGCATAAGCTTAAAGAAATGGGCTATGATATTCCCAATTCAATTGCCGAACCCGGTAGATGGCAGGGGGAATATTTAAGGTCATTAGACCTTGCAAATATGTTAGGGGTAAATGAATCATCAGAAACTAAGCACAAATCATATCAAAAGAACTTGTTACCTTGCCTAGATTCAATTTCGATTAGTGAGGCATGGAAAAGTGACCGATTAGCTGGAATTACAAACGTCATAAAAACCAAGTGTCCGTCGAGGCAGGTAAATGCTTTAGTCTTTAGAGATTCATATTCAACGGAGTTGGTCCCTTTCTTTAGTGACTACTTTAAAGAAGCTACTTACGTGTGGACATTGCCTTCAGAAGACGTTTTTAAGTACTTTATTGAACCTAATGTCGATATTGTCATAGAAGAGCGAGTAGAAAGAAGTTTACGGTTATTGCCACAGCCTGCCGCTTGGACAATGGCCACTGAACAATTTGATAATAAAAAGTTAGCATTAGACTCTAACTTTGACCAAGACGGAATTTTGATATTTAATTTAGACGCTGATATTGCAAAACAGGCTAAAATATATAATGCCAGCGCAATAGACTATGCGCCGTTTACTTTGAGTTCGCTTCAATGGAATTCTCAAGTGTTTTTCCCGAAAATTTCGTTCAAAACTAATAAAGAATATTTGGTAAAATTAGAGTTGAGTGCTACTGATAAGGGAACAACAGAGTTGTTTTTTCAAACCGCTGAAATACCAAAGTTTCATGCAGTTCAGAAGATAATAAGAAAAACCGTTGCAGGAAGAAATACACTTTATTTTAAACTATTAAATATTAAGGAAAATTCACCATTGAGAATTGATCCTAAAAGTAAACACGGGCAATATATTGTTCATTCTCTCCAGGTCAAAGAAATTTAGGTTATGAATAAACAAAAAATTATTAGGCAGCTAGCCGAAGTTACTGCTATTGATATACAGCGTGTGGTGCAGCCTTATACTTGGACTGGACATATTCCATTTGCCATGTATTTAACTACCTTGCTTAAACCTGATTTATTTATTGAATTAGGTACTCACTCAGGTAATTCATTTAATGCCTTCTGTCAGCATATTAAATATAACCAACTTAACACTCAGTGTGTTGCCGTAGATTGTTGGGAAGGTGACGAACAAGCGGGCTTTTATGGCGAAGATATTTATCAAAGTTTACTTGAGCATCAACAAAGCAATTATAAGGATTTTGCCAAGTTAAAACGAAGTTACTTTGATGATGCGGTACATGACTTTGCTGATGGCAGTATTGATTTATTGCATATTGATGGTTTACATACTTATGAAGCGGTAAAAAATGATTTCGATACTTGGCGCTGCAAATTAAGCGATAAAGCTGTTGTGCTTTTTCATGATACGCAAGTATTTGATCGTGAATTTGGTGTCTATAAACTATGGCAGGAGTTATTAAGCCAATATCAAGGTTTTGAGTTTTTTCATAGTCACGGACTCGGTGTACTGTTAGTCGGAGACAAAGTTCCAGCAGAGCTTGTTGAGTTTATCGCGTTTTCTCAAGCAAATGAGAAATGGGTAAGGCGTTTGTTTTATACTCAATCGCTATTGATGGTGCCCGTTGAAGCGAGTATTTATCTGACAGAATTAGAGCTAAAATCGCAAAAAGAACAAAGTAATTATGCCATTAGCGTTGAGCTATACGAATCAGATTCTATGGCTTTTTGTGACAGTAATAAGTTTTTTAAACATTTAGAGTTTGATCGAAAAATAAAAGATACTAAACTTAGTATTAGTTTTGATATTCAGAAAGAAAATACGCAGTTTATTCGCATAGATCCATGCCATGAAGCGATAATGCTTGCAGACAGCTTAGAACTTGTGGCCTTAGTTGCCGACACACCCGTGAATTTAACTCCGATACAAATGAATCATGTCGATGTAGTCGACGGAGATATTTTATTCCCTAGTGACCCACAAATTACCTACCAGCTGCCAACGGGTACCACTACAATTACTTTCTATTTTTCTGTTAAAGCCATTGGCGATGATTTATATCCTATGTACGTAAGTCGTTATTCTGCTCTTCGAGCCGAAACGGATTTACTCATCGATAAATATCGGGTGCAAGCAACGCAGCTAGAAGAGTTTAAGCAAAGTTTTGACCAAGATATTTCACTTAAAGATAATATCGAACAGTCAAAGGTATTAGTTGAGCAACTTGAAATGCTCAACACTAACCGTGCAAATAGCTCAGAAAACCAAGCCATGCTGTTAAGTTTGTCGGTTTTAGAAAAAGAGTTGCTGCCGCAATTAACTTTTGAAAGAGAACGTTGCTTAGCTTTTGAACAGGCATATAGCAAACTTCGCTTTGCAAGTAATCAAATGCTCAGTAAGCACATGTCAGAACAAAAAAGGCTTGCAGACCTGCTTAATAACCATCAGAAGAAAGCTTTATTAGATAAGGACTCACTAAAAGCAAAATTGACTTCCAAGCAAGCACTTGCGAACAAAATATATCAGGATAAGGCGGATTTGATCTCCCAAGTCACAGATTTAAAAGATGAGCATAAAAACTTGATAGAAAAAATAAATCTGCTCGAGAATTCCAAAGCGCTGAAGTTCTTCCGTTTTTTTACTCGCACGAAAAGCTAGGAGTAGCGCAATTGTTTGTTTCGATTCATATTCCTAAAACAGCAGGTACAAGCTTATCTGTGATCCTTGATTATGGCAGTGGGAGAAAAATTTGGTACGACTATAGTGAACTTCGTTTATTACAAACTGACTTGCAAAATGCCCATCAACTGCAAGCTGATAAACAACAAACCTTGCTTGCTCATAAGTCGTTTATTGAGAATAACTTTGATTTTGTTCATGGGCATTTTTATTACGCGAAGTATAAAGATTTTTTTACTGATGCCAAGTACATAACTTGTGTTAGAAAGCCAATAGACCGTCTGGTGTCCCATTATTATCATTTACTTGATGAAGCCGACGAGAACTATTGGTTATACCAAGAAATTAAAAGCGGTAATCTCGATCTTGCCGACATGGCGAAAATTTCTGGTATTGGTGATATGCAATCTCAGTACCTTAAAGGCCGAGATATTAAAGATTATGATTTTGTTTTTATTACAGAGAAACTGCCTGATAGTGTTTATCACTTTCAGCTTTTGTTCAATTTTGAGCGAAATGACGAATTTATGAACCTTCCTGGCGCTCAAAGCATGCCTAGGAGTAATATTCAGGGAGCCAAAGCGACTGAAAGAGCAATAATATTACCTTCAGTGATAGAAAAAGCACAACAAGAGCTAAGAGCGGATAATGAATTATACCAAAAAGCCTTAGAAAAGTTTATTATACAGGGCGGTCAAGCACAGGATATAATTTCAACGAGATCAGGGAATAGTAATGAGTTCTAAATTAAAGTTGGCAGGTTTTTTTTTGTCACACCCACTTAAGTCCATCGCGAACTTAAAGTTAAGCAAAATAAGTCAGCTAGTCAGAGCATTAAGAAATGAGCCACCAGAACTGGTCTATCAAAATGTAAAAAATCACTTTCTATATAAGCAAAATTCAGTTTTTAATAGTGCTAAAAGTAATAACTGCAAAGTACAGGAGCTAGAAGCAAAATATCCAGGCATAACAGCGCCGGTCGGTATAGCAAATGCTTATGCTTTGGAGTCTAAGTTTCATCCAATTCCATCAATAATTGAAGAAAATGCAACGGTAAGAGTCAATGTTCTGCTGCCTCAGCTGGATCCTTCTATTATGTTTGGTGGTTATATTTCATGTTTTCAGTTTATTGCCGCTTTAGTGAGTGCTGGTAATAAGGTTAGAATTTTAATTTGTGAAAGCCCTGAATTTGACCAAACAGCTGTTTTGGCTAAATTAGCTAATGATGAATACTTACATAACGCATTATCACAATGTGAGTATGAGAATGTAACCAGTAAAAGTAATAAACTAGTTATCAGCAAAGACGACAGCTTTATTGCTTACTCTTTTTGGACTGGCATATTAGCGCATAAATTAGCTAAAACAATTGATAAAAAGTTTATCTTTTTTATTCAAGAATATGAACCTATTTTTCATTCACAAGATAGTTTTCACGCTATCGGTGATTATGTTTATAGTTTACCTCACTACGCTATTTTTAATACCGTGATTTTGCGTGACTTCTTTAAGCAAAGCCGTATTGGCGTTTTTGAAGACTCTGAACAACAAGGTTTAGATAACTCTTGTTTTTTCCAACATGCCTTAACAAAAACCCTTGTGCCGACACTTGAAGAGTTAAATAGTCGTAGTAAAAAACGGTTTTTATTTTATGGTAGACCGGAAAACCATGCGAAAAGAAATTTATTTGAAATTGCTCTAATAGGCTTGAAAACCGCAGTGTTTAATGGCGTTTTTGACGAGGGGGAATGGGAATTTGTTGGTGTTGGTACATTAGGTACTGAGCATGAAATTGAATTAGGTCATGGTCATATTTTAAAGTTAATTAGTAAAATGTCTCATGCCGATTATGCCAAGGCGTTAAGTGGCTTTGATGTGGGTTTAAGTTTAATGTACGCACCTCACCCAAGTATTTTACCCTTCGAAATGTCGTCTTCTGGCATCGTCACTGTTACGAACACTTATGGTGGCCGCGATGAAAAGTTATTGAAATCCATCTCTGGTAATCTAGTGCCCTGTAAATCTAATATTGACTCATTAGCGCAAGCGTTAAAAATAGCGGTGAGTCAAATGGAAGATAAAGAGCAAAGAATTAAACATGCCAATATAGATTGGGTAAATGATTGGCAAGATAGTTTTAATAAAAATGTTATGGCAGAAATAAATAGCTTTCTGTAGTTAAGCGAATTTAAAAATAAAGGTAAAATAAGTATGATTATTTCTCTTCATATTCCTAAAACAGCAGGTACAACGCTTGGGTATATTTTGGATTATGGTAGCAAAAGAAAGATTTTCTATGATTACACTCAGTATAGACACGAAGCATTAGAGCAAGACATTGCTTATCTTGAAAAAAACAAAGAATTTATAGCGAACCGATTTGAAATTATTCATGGTCACTTTCATTACAAAAAATATGAAAACATTTTTCCTGAAGCAAAATATATTACCTGTTTACGTGATCCTTTAAAGCGCACTATTTCGCAATATCATCATATAATTCAAGAGGCAGATCCACAGCATTGGTTATATGAACGACTGAGTACCGGAGTAATGGATTTTGCTGATTTTGCAGCCTTACCCAATATTAAACGTGCGCAGTCATGGTATATGGAAGGGCGTGATATTAATGATTTTGATCATATATCATTGACTGAAAATTTAGCTGAAAGTGTTTATCAATTTCAAGTCATGCTTAACTTTCAAAGAAACGACCCTTACATGGTTTTTGAAGGAGAAAAATCTTTACCCAATACTAATCCTAGCACCGCAAGAAAAGTAGCGAAAAAAGAAATTACTAAAGCTCAGCTTGCGCAGGCAAAAGAAATATTATGTGAAGATTATGATCTCTATGAACGAGCTGTTAGTAAATTTCGCCAACAGGCTAAACTTACTGCAAAAATCATGTCAGCAAGATAAAAAGTTGTAAAATAAGACATGAATGAATCAAAGGCCGTAAAAGGTACTAAAGGCAACTTCGCTGTATTACATTTTATTAAATATAAACTGAAAGCAAACTTAAAGGCTGAAGCATCACGAAATTACTTAGGTTATCTGTGGTGGTTACTTGAACCCGCGATGCTTTTAGGGGTTTTTTATTTTGTATTTGGTGTTTTACTTAACTATGGTCGAGACGGCTTTGAAAGCTATTTGCTGGTAGGAATTACTTTTTGGTTAGTTTTTGCTAATACGGTTACGCACAGTTGTAATAGTATTCAAACGGCTAGCGGTATAATACAACAAGTATATGTACCTAAATGGGTTTTTCCAGTAATAGCGGTATTATCAAACTATGTAAAGTTTTTGTTTGTCTTATTAACCTTGTTTGGTTTTGCTATATACTCAGGGTTTTTACCTGACGTGAGTTGGTTGGGGCTGTTATATTTTATTCCTATATATTTGATTTTTGTTATGGGATGCGCGCTCGTTGCAGCGGCAATAACACCGATTTTTCCTGACATTAAGTTTATAATTCAAGCCGGAATTCAGATGTTAATGTTTGGTTCCGGAATTTTTTATCAGTACGATATGATACCTGAAAAATATTTGGATTTGTTTTTGTTAAACCCTGTGGCAAGAGCTATCTACTACTTTAGAGAGATCATTTTATTTCAAAAATCTCCTGATTTTTTTGACTTACTTTATATTCTGATCTTTGGTGTTATCTTGATCGGTATTGGGCTAGCTATATTATTAAAGCTCGATAGGCGTTATCCAAGGCTAGTAATTTAATATTATGAATAAAAATATCATTATTAAAGCTGAAAATGTCGCTGTGCAATATTCGATTTTTCGCAGGTTTTTTGCCACTAAATCCAAGATGGCCTTAAAAGACGTATCCTTTAGCTTATACAAGGGGGAGTCTTTAGGTGTTATTGGCCGTAATGGTGCAGGAAAAAGTACGCTATTAAAATTACTTGCCGGGGTGATTAGTCCAGATAAAGGGCAAATTATTCATGATAATGTCAGTGTCTCGTTATTGTCATTGCAAGTTGGATTTGACGGCGAGTTAAGTGGTTATGACAATATCTATTTAAGTGCGTTGCTACTTGGTTTTAAAAAAAATCAAGTGGATGCAATACTTGATAATATTATACAGTTTTCTGAACTCGAGGACTCAATACATCAAGCGGTGAAAACCTATTCAACAGGCATGAGAGCCAGATTAGGCTTTTCCATTGCTTATCAGTTGGAGCCTGACGTTTTATTGATCGATGAAACTTTAGGGGTTGGTGACATAGAGTTTAAAGAAAAATCAATCGCGGCAATGAAAGAAAGAATTCGTTCAGATCAAACGGTAATTTTAGTTTCTCACCACGGACCAACAATTAAAAATTTGTGCAAGCGAGCTGTTTGGATTGAAGACGGAGTTACGCGTATGGAAGGTCCTTCGGGTGAAGTTGTTGGCGAATACGAAAAATTTATGTTAACTAATAATAAGAGATAAAGCATGGATCCTGTTGTTTATAAAGAATTTGAGCGTATATTTACTACCTTATCAGCTGAAGAAATGCCACAAGTTATATTGGAGGTAGGTGCCGTACCGACTGAAGATAGCTTGATGCGCTCTAGCGCCTTTGACAACGTAGCTAGAAAAATTGGTATTAACCTTGATGGCCCGCATCAATATAAAGACATTGATATTGTTAAAGGTAATGCTAATAGTATGGATTGCTTCGAAGACCATTCATTTGATTTGGTTTTATGCAATGCCATGTTGGAGCACGACCCTTACTTTTGGAAAACCATTGCAGAAATTAACCGAATTACCAAACCTGGTGGCACTATCGTCATTGGTGTGCCAGGTTTTGATATTTTAAAAAATGAAGCGTGGAATGAGAAATTTAAGAATGTTCTTCGTAAATGGCCTTTTTTACAAAAGATATTCACCCGCAAATTTTTAGGGATGTTATTTAACTCGACAGCAACCTTCAAGCTACATAACTACCCAGGTGATTTTTACCGATATAGCCCTCAGGCCATGGAAAAAGTATTTTTTGAAAACTTAGAGGTACAAGAAATCACTTCAGTGATGGTGCCGCCAAGATTAATTGGTGTAGCAAAGAAGCCAATGATAGCGCCATAATTAACTGCCTTTAAGCATGTAATTATGCTTAATGCCAAGCAAAGCGCTAGCAATATCATATCGCCCGAGTTAACAAAGCAGCTGAATTTTCTTTTTAAAGACAATACAGCTGCTTTTTTAGTTTACTTAATCGCCACTAGTTTACATGTAGGTATCTGTATATAATGCGCGCTAAGAATTAGCGCTATCTGCTTTAATTAATATTTTAAGGAAAGGGATTTTGAGGTTTTATATAGTTAAGTTATTCATTTTTTTGTTGTTTTTAAGCTCTTTTTCAGTGTTTTCTGCACAGGTCACCCAACTTAATAATTACACCGATGGCACTAGGGTAAGAAATATTAGTGATGTTGGTATGCTTTCTGCAGATAGTCAATGGGCGGTATTTAGCGCAAAAAGTGATGTGGCGGGCAATTACCGCTCGAATGAAAGCATCTACTTGAGAAACACTCAGCTAGCACAAACTTTTTATATTGACGCGCTGTCGGGTAATGATTTTAGTTTAAAGCCCATTATTAATGCCGCCGGCAATATCCTGTTTACTGCAAGTCCTTCTGCTTTACTTTCGGATGATCTAAACCAAAGTAATGATTTGTATTTCTATGATTTTTCTAGTGGTTTAGCTGAGACAAGCCAAACGACGTCTGTTTTTCATGCGGTTAATCTAGCTAGTGATAGCGGCGTTAGCTCGGCCGATTTTTCGATATCGAATTATTTTTCTTATAACTTTAAAAGTGCCCAAGTCATTTATGGTCAATCTGGTCAGTCATTTATATTAACGGCTTATTTTAGAAAAACTAGTAGTGATGAATGGCAAGTATATTTGGCTATCAATAATCAATTGTTGCTTGAATCAGCTGATACACCATTAAAACAAACGCTACGATTCAATCCTGATGGCAGTATCCAAGGCTCTGTTCAACTCATCATTAGCCAAGCGCAATTAAATGTAGCAAGTAGTAGCTCGCTATTTACCGCAGCCATGACAATCAATTGGCGTGATTCGGCAAACACAATAGCAATAACGCAGTTAAATGAAGTGTCTAGTGTTTTACATTATCAACATAACGGTGTCGCTTTAGGGCAGTTATCACGACTAATGGCCTACGATGGCAATGAGTTAAATAACGGCATCAAAGATTTTTGGTTAATAGGACAAAGTAACGATTTCTTTTTTACTTCTAGTGCGTCTAACGTGGTTGCCGGTTTATCTACTGCGGAAGTGCGTCTGTTTCGCTATACCGCTGCAGAACAATCCATTGCTTTAATCGCCGATGATTTTATTAATATTGAGCTGTACGGACTTACTGCTGATGGTAGCCAAATTTTAGTCAAATCCGACCGGGCGTTAGATGGTAATGGAAATAATAGGGGTAATGTTTTCTTATTAGATCCCACCTCGTCATATTATAGTAAAATTGCACGGCCGAATTTCTTTGATAGTTACGACACTATTCAACAGGCTATTATCGACCCGACAGGTACGAAAGTAATCGTTAAAGCAGGATCTGATAAGTTTGCTTTATACAATTTAGCATTAAACACCGTAACGGATATCAGTCAAGCCTTCAGCCAATATTATAATGTTACGTCACTTAGCCAGTTTAACTCTCAAGGTGATAGTTTTTTAGCCACAGACACAGGTTATCGTGGTAAAACTTGGTATTTCGAACTCGCCAACCTTACTGGCAGTTTAGTGACTTTAAATACCAGCGGCAGTGTCGTTGATAGCTCTAAGGTTGTGCTTTCGCCTTATAGCGATACCGTTATTCATCATATTAGTGATTGTTATGGTGATAGCTGTGCGTTGTTTGCCGTTGAGCTAAGCACAATTGATACTACGCCACCAGCGATGACTGCACAGGCAATCGCCTCAACATCTGAAGTAAGTAAAGTTAGCTTGTCTTTTGAAGCGGTTGCAACAGCCGCATATTATTTAGTGTACCGTTATGAAACCGGGATATTGGCCAGCAAAGTTTTTATCGGGCAAATATTATCGACTAATTTTGAAGATGCTGAGTCAAATCTAGATCCAGATAAAAGCTATAGTTATCAAGTTCTAAGTTGTTCTCAGTACGCTTATTGCAGCGAACCTTATATTGTCGATGGCGCTTCACTACAAGCGCCAGAAAAAGTTACGGGTTTGGCTATAGA
>TARA_R110000737_G_scaffold57775_1_pt1 | contig 15009 bp, 11 predicted proteins | sample TARA_R110000737 | Tara Oceans TARA_R110000737 (sample SAMEA4398027) | marine metagenome | biome: Polar Biome; feature: [SRF] surface water layer (ENVO:00010504); material: water (ENVO:00002006), including particulate matter (ENVO:01000060) such as... | depth 5 m
TCGCTAGTTTGGGCTTTGCTATTTGCCATGATCGCCACCTTAGTTTTGCAAGAAATGGCAGCAAGACTCGGTATTGTTAGTCAGCAGGGACTAGGAGAGAATATTCGTCAGGCGATAAAGCAACCTATGATTAAGCTTGGTGTCGTAATGCTTATTGTCAGTGCCATTGTTGTTGGTAATGGCGCCTACCAAAGTGGTAATATTTCTGGCGCAAGCTTAGGGTTAATCAGTGTTACGCAGCAGCTAGGTTTGAACATGGCCTTTGCCAACGTTATTTTCCCGATTATTATTGGTCTGCTGGCTTTTTTCTTATTGATCACTGGCAGCTACAAGCTGATTGAACGAGCTTTAGTGGTTTTAGTTGGCTTGATGAGCGTTGCATTTATCGTGACATTCTTTTTAAGCCAACCGCAATGGCACGAGTTAATGAGCAGCTTTGTTGCTTTTGAATTGCCGACAGGCGCAACATTAACGGTAATTGCCCTCATTGGTACTACGGTCGTGCCCTATAACTTATTTTTACATGCCTCAACGGCCAGTAAGAAATGGCACTCGGTCAACGATATATCAGCAGCAAGACAAGATTTATTAATTTCTATTCCCCTCGGCGCATTGATTTCAGTTGCCGTACTTTCAACCGCTGCTTCGGCATTTTTTGGTCAGCAGATAAGCTTGCAAAGTGCTGCCGACATAGCTCCGGCGCTGCAGCCGTTATTTGGTGAATCGGCAAGTGTTTTTCTCGGTCTTGGATTATTTGCGGCGGGAATATCATCTGCGATTACTGCCCCCTTAGCGGCGGCCTTTGCTTTAAGTGGCATATTAAATTTAGATAAAAACCTTAATGCTTTTGGCTTTAGATTAACCTGGATAGTTATTCTAGTCATAGGTGTGATTGTCAGTAGTGCTGGCTTTCAACCTGTTGCTGTTATTTGGTTTGCACAAGTAGCCAACGGCCTGCTTTTACCTTTGGTCAGTATTTTCTTGTTATGGGTTGTCAATACGAAGGTACTGGGGGATTATCGTAATAACTGTTGGCAGAATATAGCAGCCGTGGCCGTTATTTTAGTTACTTTACTATTGAGTGCGCGTAGTTTGATGTCGGCGTTTGGTTTGCTGTAGTTATTGCATGACTAACGAGACAAAAAATAAGGCCAAACATCACTGTTTGGCCTTATTTTTTAATAGCTAGCTATTTATCGCCATCAAAGGCTGCTTTTAAATTATTAGCAAAAGCAACGAATTTTTCTTTAATGGTGGTTTTAATTGAAACATTAAGAGAGCCCAGTACCACTTTACCTTCAATAGTAATAATCGGTGCTTGCCTCGTTGCCATAGAAGGCGCTTTGTTTTCGATACTACTGATAATACCAAAGGTTTTACAAACTACATTAATATTTTCAGGAACATAAATTTTATTGCTACCTAAGATACAATTTAATTTAATCGTCACGTGCTGATGTTGAAAAATCGCGTCAGTAAAGTCGAGTATTGCTTCGCCCAAAATATTATTTACCGTGATGGTTTTCGGAACGCACCATTGACCGCTACGTTCTACATTACCTAAGATACTGTTTAGGCTTAAGATATCTTCACTGTCTGGGTTTGCATAGCTTGGCGTAAATTGATGCTCTTTCTTGTCACTGTAAGTGTTATCGGCTTTTAGCGTTAAATCTGCAACGAGCGCAACAATTTCTTGGTGAGATTCACTATTCATCGCTTGATCTAGTCGCCGTTCAAATGCTTCTGATGAAATAACACCATGGCTGTAATTGAATATTAACTGATCTATAGTTTCTTCTCGTACTTGTTCTATTGGACGGTCTTCGAGAATTACTGACATGTGTCACTCCTTGGCTGATGTTGCTTTGTAATTAAAAGTTTATATTAGATATTAAGTAGATAATAGCAAGGATAAAGCCATAATTTAAAAATGTTAAATTACAATAAGTTAAGTAAATTTGATTTTCATTTTATGTGAAAATAACCACATTTTGGTAATAGTAGTTAATAAGTCAATAAATTATTAATCTGGTATGCTGGTAATTTTAAGCGCAGCGTCGACTTTGAGTGAAAGTAGATACTGAACTTTAAAGCGATATCACTTGCTGCATAGCATTGATATTAGCAAATTGTCTTGGCAATAAGGATAAAATATCAGAAATTTAATTCGTTGGTTTAGTTCCCCCATTAACGCATTAATGAGGGGGAATTAATTAAAAACGATATTGAATTAACAGTGCAGATTGCCTTAGTCCTTCACGATAACCACTAAACTTATAAGCTAACTTTACCCCCCAGTTTTTTGCAAAATTGTAGATAATCGAGGTACCGACAATAAATGAAGCTTTAGTCGCTTCATCATATGATGTAGAGATGGCCTTATCTGAGTAACAAGTATGAGAAAAATAAAGGAAGCTTGTAGGTAAAGGGCAAATATAAATTTCTTTTTTTTCCTTACCTATGATGGCTCCTGCATTAAAGTTGACCTGCCAATTATCATTTAATGCGATATCATAGCCTCCGACTAGAGAATATAAAGCCGTGTTATAATTAATGCCAGTCAAAATATAAGCTGACTCATCATCAGTGCTATTTTTCTCATCCATGTAAGTATTGCTAGAACTAGCACTAATGCTAACACTCCATTTTGGCGTAAGTTGATAGGACGTGGTTAATTTAAGTGAAAATTCATTAGGTTTTACATTAAAGCCATTAAATTCTGCTTGATCAAAGGTATTTTCTCCCAAACCGGTCTCAATAAAAAAGTAGGGTCTAAAGGCAGCCTCTTGTGCCATAGCCAACTGACTGCCTAATAGAAAAACTGAAGAACACATTAAATTAAATAACTTCATAATCACTCCTTAACTTATTAACTTGAACTGACTGCAACAAATTTGAAAGTTGCACTTGCAAAGCCAAAGTATTTTGTCTGACTTCTGCAAGTGAGTTTTGTTTACTTGACCATGTCCAGTTTGAACCGTTATCCCTAAGTTCTAACACCCTTGTGTGATGAGTGAGGGGCCGTGCTTTTTTATCGAATATTGTTACGCTTTTTTTCTTTTTCATTACTTGTTATCCACAATTTAACTTTACCCAGCAAGCTTGCTAATATTTTTGTCTGCTGGCAATAAAGCCAGCAAAATGAAATGATAATGATTTTGTAATGATTGCATAAAGTCATACTAATCAAAGATATAGATATTACTTTGCTTTTAGTTTAATGCTCGGTATTGCTCTAGTCTACTATCCTGGATTAGCGTAATTTAAATACTAGGAGCAACATTCACCCAATAGAAAGAGCAATTTTATATAAGCAGAGGCGGCGCGTTAGCAATAAGCACTTTATATACACTCAGTGCCTTAAGTCGCTAAAATCAACAGAGTATTGATTCGGTAGCGCAAGTAAATGTTGCTCTTAAAACCACACAGGATTTTATATGCAGGTGTTTTTTTGAATAGTTAAATATTGTTATGTAGTTACAAGTTAAGTGGTTAAAAACATAAAAGGAAGGTTAATGATTCGTCATAAGAAAGTAATAATGGCAAGCATTATTGCTACGAAAGCGTTTAAATTCAAATTAATAGCGAAGCAATGGGTGATAGTTTCTGGGATGTTTCTGCCATTTTTTTGCTATCTAGTTGTGCTGCAAATTATTCAAAACAGTGCCCTTGTAGCCACATTGAAGAAGCTTGTCTTATAGTCCTTTCGGCTCCAGCATCTGTAGATATTTGGTGGGATGCGCCATTAGCTGATTTTTCTGAGAATCCAGATAGACCGGCAATTACATTACTTGGGGATAGAACACACCTTTTAGCCAGGGAGATGATTATCTAGAACCAGGGGTAATGACCTTTGATGAGCAAATGGTTGAATCTAATCGAATGTTTTATCGGCTCGGTGACTCTTTTGTACAGTAAATTACGCCCAACAAAGTTGATTTTTACCGCTTGCTTTAGCTTTATATAATTTTTGATCCGCTTGGTTGATAAAGTCTTCTATAGACAAGGTATTAGACAGATTGAAAGTACTCATTCCTGCACTTACCGTAACCACATCAAATTCACTTAATGAATGGGGAATGTTAATTTTTTGGATCTTATCTATTATTTTTTTTGACGCAGTTATTGCAATTTCAGCGTTACAATTTGAAAAAATTATCGCAAACTCTTCACCACCATATCGATAAACTTCATCATTTTCTCTGATGTTGTTTTTTAGCACTTGGGCTACTTTACTAAGCGCTTTATCCCCAGCAACATGACCGTAGGTATCGTTATATTGTTTAAAAGAATCAATATCTACAACTAATATGTGCAATTCATTGTTTTTATTTTTTCGGTTATCCCATAATGAATTTATATCTTCATCGAAACATCGACGGTTTTTTAGTTTTGTTAAACTGTCAAAATATGAAAGTTCAAATAACTTTTTATTAGCATCTTTTAGCGCTACAGTTCTTTCATTAACCTGTTGTTCTAAATATTTCTTAATGTTTTTATCCATTACTTTTCTATAAAGTAAAAAAAGTATTACCGCTACAAAGACACTGATAATAAAGAGCATATTTTTAAATCGATTTTCGTTTTCTCTTTGCAATAAATTTAATGTTCCCTGATGTTCTAAATTAGTTAATTTTTGCTGTAATTGATTTGCTTCAAATTTGGCTAGCTTGATATTAAAGTTTTCACTGTGTGTCTTTTTAACAGTCACAAGGTACTTTTGATACATATAAATTGCTTTCGCTGATTCACCCTTTGTCATCAAAAGCATGGCATGAACTCCATCATTCACGCTCTTAAGTCTTTTATTATTCAGTGTTTTAATGAATTCATTACTTTTTTGGATTGTTGCCAAAGCGCCATCTATATCGCCAAGTACAATTTGGGCTTTAGACAAGGTGTAAAAACAACCCACCATAGCTTTATTTTGCTGAGATTTTTTAGCGTATTTCAGTCCCTCTAGTGCATACTTTTTGGTTGCCAAGGGTTGAGATGTTTTCATATAGATATCAGAAATATTATGCAATGCTGTACTTAGATTAAAATAGTCTTTTTGTGCTCGGTAATAAGCTATTACCCGATGTGACAAAGACAAGGCTTCATCAAATTGTTCGTTTGATTTTAGTGCAACAACGAGATCAGAATAGGCTAAGAATAATCCGCTGATGTCATCAATCTCTATGCGCTCTTCAATTACATCATTTAGCATGTCAATTGCATTTGTTGCATGGTCTAAACGAATATATAAAACCGCTATATTATATTTGATATCTATCGCATCAATGCGAGTACCATATTTTTGATATAAAAACTCAGCTTCTTTGAAGTACTCAAGAGCATCTGCCAGGTCGCTACTTTTGGTATAAGCGAGAGCGATATTATTTAGTACATTGGCCCTTAGAATCGGGTGCTTAGCTACATCGTAATATGTTAATGCTTGCTTGTAGTACTCTATTGCAGAATCTATATCTGCTTTAGAGTAATGCATGATGCCAATATTTTTTAGGGCTTTAGCTGTTTCTAGATGTAATTTATGTTCTTTAGCAACAGCCAACGATTGCTCTGCAAAGGAAAGTGCGTTACTTAGATCGCCTACTGAATAATAGTGGAGCGTTAAGGTGTTTAAGACTAAAAACCTATCATTAGCCTTGTTTTGTTGAGCATCAAGTAAGGTTAATAACTGCTCTGCTTTTTGTTCGCTATTAGCGCTTTGAATTGCTGCAATTTCGTTTTCGATAGTTTTTGATGAAGAGTTAAGGCTGAATAAAAATAAAAAAATGAAAAAAAATCTTAACATTAACTGCATCTTTGATCCTAAAGTCATATTTAATATGAAAAATTTATAATATGAGGGATAATGAGTGGCGTGTCTAGTTCAATTAGTCGATAGTAGATTAATTATATTGATTTCATTCAGTATTTTTGACAAGACATAGACTTTCCATTCTTTATCGCCGCTAATACTAACAATAGTTGTAACCTCGCCTTGGTAAGAGCATTTTTTGTCACATGTTTAGAGCTGTTTTTAGCCACTTTCGCAAGATGAAGAGGCTTTATTATCGCTACATCTAGCTTCCACTTAACGCACTTAACATCATAAAATATGATTATTAATAAAATTATAAAAAAAACAATAGCCGTGGCGTTGAAATGACTGTCTTTAAAGTTAACTATCATAATGTCTTGTTTGTCGAAACTGTGTCGTTTGACAAGTAAAGGATAACTCCGCTTAGGTATTTACCGGGCAGTAAATTACTATTGATTATTCTGTGGTCAGTCTGAGTGTTATTGAGTGTTCAAATTAGATGCGGTTAAATTAGAAATGATATACCAAGAGTTTTAAGTGCTATATGCTAGGAGCATTAGTATTTTATGATTGAAAAAACCTATGGCGTTAAAAGCAAATTTAAGACATTTTCTTAACGAAGACGGTGACGCACTAGAGCTTACTGAGCAAGCAAAAATAATTTTCAAATTTCTCACCAAGATTGTCTCATCAGCTTCTGAACATATCGATCAGCCGCTGTTTAATATTGATTTGCAATGCAATACCCGAGCGGTTGAATTATCTTGCAGGGGCGGTATTAAAGTCAGATGTAGCGCAATTGGCATGATTGAGTGGTATTGCGACACTTGTCAAGCTTGTGGAACAATCTCAAATTGGCAAGGAAGTGTCTGGGACAAGCAAGAACGTATCATCCATTAGTTTATAGTTCAGTCTTAACAAATTGCACAGGTACAACCAAATAGGATAGACAAGGAAATTAATCTAAACAGCACTCGTCATATGTCGGTAAGCTTATTTATGTAATATATTGTTTTATTTATAGTTAACCTAACCACCTTTAAATTACATGATCAATCGAATCCAGCGCGTTTTCCAATTTCATCTTGCAGATATTTACTTTATTAAACTGTCAAAATCAACGAAGTATTACGGCGATATCGCAAGTCAATATTACTCGTAAAACAGTAATGGAGTTTATATGCGGGTGGTTTTTTTTGAATAGTTTATAGTTAAAGCTAGTTATGCTGTTACAAGTTAAGTGATTAAAAAACATAAAAGGAAGGTTAATGATTCATCATAAGAAAGTCATAAGGGCAACTATTATTGCTGCGAAAGCTTTTGAATTCAATTTAGTAGCAAAGCAATGGGGGAGATCTCTTGGGATGTTTTTCGCCATTTTTTTGCTATCTAGCTGTGGTGCAGGTGATTCAGATGAGCGCCCTTGTAGCCGCACTGAAGAAGCTTGTCTTATAGTGATTCCGGCTCCAGCACCTGTAGATATATGGTGGGATGCGCCTTTAACTGATTTTTCTGAGAATCCCGATAGACCGACAATTGCATTGCTCGGGGAAAGAACACAACTTTTAGCCTTGGGAGATGATTATCTAGAACCAGGGGCAATGGCTTTAGATGAGCAAGACGGCGATATTTCTTCTGAAATTATCATCAATGGTCAAGTCAACACCAACCGCATTGGTGATTACCTAGTACGATACTCTGTCACGGATAGCGGCGGTACTGTTGCCATTGAGCAAATTCGTCTCGTGCGTATTATCGGAGACTCGCTAGAAAATCATTCGCGTCGGCCGCTCGGTAGTACTATCGCCAATTTTGGTTATCTTGAACATTTACCTATTGATTATGGTCAAACCACAGCGCAGAAACCGCCATTATTAATCTATTTGCATGGCGGTGGTGGTAATGTGGAGTTTGCCAATACCTCTGATCCAACCTTAGCGCTTGATGCGGTAATCAATAATTATGGTGTGCCAAAACTTATTGAAGATGGTGAGTGGGATGATACCTTGCCATTTGTAGTTTTAGCGCCACAGTTAGGCGCAGTGCCCAGCGTTGGATATAAGGCAAGACTAGACGCTTTTGTAGAATATGCAATTCGAGCCTATGATGTTGATATCTCTAGAGTATACCTGACAGGTTATAGTCAAGGTGGCTTTCTTAGCACTGTTTATGCTAAAGATTTTCCAGATAAAATCACTGCAGTAGCGGCAATATCACCCGCTTTTTCCCAAGACATAGACCCATTGCCTACCGATTTTTGTAATATTGAGCGCGTCCCAGTTTGGTTTTTTCATGCCACTGGTGATGAAGTGATCTCTTTCGTGAATACATTTCAAATTTATAATGCAATTTTGGATAATTGCCAAGCTTTTCCATTGCCAAAACTATCTTTAGTCATAGGTGGAGAACATGCTATTCATCATGCTGTATATAATCTCGAGGCATTGGTGGGCGGATTTGCTCAAGCAGTTTACGATACTCGGTTTGAGCCTTATGACACAAGTATCTATCAGTGGCTGCTAAGTCACCGCTTACCGGACTAATAATCGCAGGCTCTTAGCTACCATAGCGGTAACCATTTTTTAGGATTACTTGAAGGTGAAAGCTGCTTTCTTTTCGCCCGCAAATAATAATTAATGTGGCTAGCATTCGCACCAACGGATGCGCCATAACTGAGATAACCCTCTCTGCTGATATTTTCCAATTTCGACTAAGAATATCAGTGTGCTAGGTATTTACTGACCAAGATAAATATAAAAAATAATACTATCGAGTTACTTAGAAAGAGTTTCGTTAAATAATAAGACACGGGTTTTTATCCTTAAGCTAATGCTTAGTTAATCGCTTAAGTTTTGGCATCCATAGATTTTAATACATAACGTAATATTGATAGCGCAGCGTGATTTATTTTTTACTGGTGAGATAAATCAATGAGCGATACTGTTCGCCAAATTGAATAGCAAATTAAGCCCTCGATTGCATGCTAACTTTGCTATAAAAGGTCCTTTGAATTCATGTTCATAAGGGCTGCTTTATGCGCAAAGCAATTAGCATAGGTGCTTTTTTTAATTGAAATATTAAATGCTAAACAATTTTCGATGATTTTTAGTACCTATTGACTATCATCAAATGAGTCCGTGGATGGGCTAATTTGATGAAGCAATTAACGTGATGAGAAAGTAATAAATTATCGCGACATTATTACATTACTTTATATCTATCAGTAGAGTCATTTTTTATATAAGGCAACTGGCTTCATTTATCTTAATCTTGGCTATTATATATAAATACAGAAAATCACCGTACAGTTGGTTATTGGTTTATAGAATATATATCTATTGAATTTTTCGTCGTTGAGCAAGGGGTAGTTTGGCCGCATCGGTGACATATTTAAAGTGAGGTTACTTCTTAAATATGCAGTGAGCTATTAGCAATAATCACCTTATACCAGGGTGGCTGGACTGAAGGTAAATAACGATAAATTAAATGTTAAGGCGTTTCATGAATATTAACCCATGGCGAAGCACCTCGATTAGCACTGCGCTGGAAGGACGTTCGTTCATTGATACCAAGCGTATTCACATCCATTCTGCTAAAGAAGCAGAAGAATACCTCATTTGTTATGGTTTTGACATTCATGACCCCATGGATGCTATCGAACTGGAGAATATTAGAGTAGAAGCCATTCAGTTAATTCAAGAAGAGTTATTACTTAATGACGAACAGATTCCACAAGTATTATTAGATGAAAAAGATGTCCGTCAATACTTACTGTATGCCTCAGGCCACGGCCCTAAAGAATTGACACCTTGGAGTGGCGCTATTTTACGAGTTTTGCATACGTTAACCCATAGTTATTCATATTTAAACGACATCTATTATGATGATATTCGCGAGCAAATATTTAGTCGTTTTAAAAAGCATATTGTTCGTCAAGGCCAAGAAATCTTGTTTGGAAATATCAGGTTAGTTGATGTTGAATTTCGTGAAGCAAAAACAAAACGATCAGTCGCGATGAAATTACTACATAAGGCAGAAAATGTTGCCGCTGATATTTTTGACTGGATCGGTATTCGCTTTGTCACATACTCTCGCTCAGATGTACTTGATATTCTCGCTTATTTACGAGAAAAACATGTTATTACCTACGCCAACTTGAAACCTTCGCGTTCTCGAAATACGTTATTAAATCTTGATTGGATTAACCAACGTATAAGTAGTGGGATATCTATAGATGATATAAAAAAAGAAATGGAATTATTGGAATATCCTTCTTCGAAAAAGAGTGAACAGCATAATAAATTTAGTGAATTATCCTATCATTCCGTACAAATTACTTATCGCCAACGAATTAAAATAACCCAACAAGATGGTAAAAAGTTGTGCTTCTATTTCCCTTTTGAAATTCAAATGATGGATTACCACAGTTTCCTTAAAACTAGAGAAGGACTAGCGTCACACAGTGAATATAAGAAACGTCAAAACAATGCGGTAAGAAAACGAGTGTTACCCTTTTTATAAGCACTGTATTTCGAACATTTCGCAGCCATATTTAGTAGGGCGAGGCTTGTGTTTTATCTCTCTTGGAGCCATATGTACTGACCTTATAACGGCTCTAGCATACTCATATCACCATCGTGAGTAGCGCTTATTCGTTCTTAGCTTGGTATAGTAAGCCCTATAGTCGTTGCTACCTGCTAATATGGTGGTAACTTTTATCGCAGTATTTGGCGTTATAACACAAAGAAAAGCTAACAAGTTAATCTGTTTTATGACCGAAAAAATGTCCATATTTGCAGCTGATTATTTATGCCAACAATAGATGAAATATTAAAATTATATTTAGCTCAGCTTTCGTATCTTAGGAGGCTATTCAGCGAAGATTTTTTCATTCAGAATCAGATTGGCTTTGTGATATTAGACAATCATTATTCCATCACAAATATTCGTAATCCTGCCATGACTTCTCTGTGCTCGACCTACCCGAAAGAACACCATTAAAATAGATCTTTTAAACTCACTGTTTAGAGAAAATATTAGCCTTAATCCCATCCGTATACTTTCTAATACTGAATCGTTTAATATGAGATAACTGTATTAGTAATATTGTAATTTGATAAATATTTGTTTTCTAATACAATATAATTGGTGGACATGAGACTACAGTCAATTAATTTTATGAAATAAAGATGACTCAACACACTTATAAAATATGATTATCCTATTGTGAATTGTATAGACGGAATTGTTAAAAAAATATTATGGATCTAAATACATTTAAACAAATCAATAAGGCTTTCGACTACCTCTTTGATTCATTAGTAATCACTGACCTACAAGGTATTATTACTGACTGGAATAAAGGTTCTGAAAATTTATATGGCTATTCGAAAGAAGAGGCCATTGGTCAACCGGTCAATATCCTACATCTGCTTGAAGACACGGAACACATTACTTCAGAAGTTATTACGGCGGTAGAAAAGTATGGGAAATGGACTGGTGAAGTCAGAATGCTTCATAAGGATGGTCATATTGGTTGGATTGAATCTATGTGTGTTCCTATTTTTGATTCTAATCATAAGCTGGTCGGTGCATTAGGTGTTAATCGAGATATATCTATTCGGATAAACGAGACTAAACGCCTTGAATACCTTGCACATTATGATCAGCTTACGAAAATACCAAATCGATATCTACTTTTTGATCGAATTGAACATCTAATTGCACAATCAGAACGTGACGGCAGGACTTTTGCTTTGCTTTTTATTGATTTAGATAGATTTAAAGTCATTAATGATACCAAAGGCCATGCGTTTGGTGATCAAGTTCTGATAGAAGTATCTTTACGTCTCAAGCAATCAATTCGTAATTCAGATACCGTCGCAAGGGTTGGGGGGGATGAATTTGTAGTTTTACTCGAGAATATGGTTGATAAGATTAATATTGCTACTTTTCTTGAAACTATTATGAATACTATGAGTAAACCATTTGTCATTAAGGATGAAAAGTTTGCAGTAAGTTGCAGTATCGGTGTAGCCATTTATCCTGACCAAGGCTCCACAATAGATACCTTAATCGCGGTAGCAGATAAAGCAATGTACAAGTCCAAGCACAATAAAACAGCATGTTAGCTAAAGACAAATAGGTTAATGAACGCCCCCATATAAAAGCATTAATCTTAAAAAAATCATTTATTAGTTAATGTCAAAGTGGTACTCACAAGATATCGTCTTACGGCATTCTCAATGTCATCAAAGTGGCCCAATGTGAATGGCTGCATTTTGCGCCTTGGCAACATCAAAGGGTGTTATTATAACGTCAGCTACCAACATTGCGCAGGTTAGGAATAAATATTACTTTATTACTCGTGCTCGCTAATAGCGGGCAGTGACACTTTTCGTTGATAAGGGACATTAGCTATATTCTCTATCAAAAAAATATTATATTACCGGGCAAAACGATTTCACCTAAAAGTGAAGCTTGGTTATTAATCACAGCAGATATAGTTGTTCTGATGATTTTACAAAGAACTTAATGAAGCAGTAAAACCCTCTGTGAATTAACCGCCACTGCGGACAAGTCGAACACGAAGAGACCAATTGCTATCATGGACATCGGACCTATCATTGCTTCCCGCATCGAATTCAACAATATTATACTTCGAAGATGTCCAGAAACGATCAGACGCCGTTGCTGGAAAAACACTTGTATTAATGGCTGGAGTTTGTCTACTTGTGTCAACAATAGAAAAGAGCTCTTTAAGGTTAGGTAATCGCCAATCATCTTTGCCTGCAAAGCTATAATTTTCAGCTATATTTAGCGCATCTTGCCAATGCGTAATGGTAACTATATTACGCATCCATATTAAAGCTGTTTTATTATCTGTTACGGTTTCATTGCCGTTGAGTGTAAAGCGGCTACTTGAGCTTAAGTTCTGGCCACCTCGCACTAGCCGAACAAACATAGCTTCATCAGTACTAGCATGCCAATCGGAAGCGCCCATATATCGCGCATAATATAATACAGTACTTGTGGTTGGGACTGGAGTAGCAGACCAATAGTCAGATGTTGATTTATTTGGAAAATAAGCCATATCAACAAAAGAGGTGGGGGAGTTATTGTTGTTGCTGAAATCGCGAATTGAATATAGCTCACTTATGTCAGGTACTCGCCAATCTGATGCTCCACAAAGGCTAATGTTGTTGACGTTATTTGCATATCCGTAGGTATCACAATCATTGTCAGGGCAATTCCCTCCATTTTGTGTGCCTGAAGAGTCTAAATCGCCATTTGAGCTATACCAAGAGTAGGTATTATTGCTATCTCTCAAGCCAGCATCATTTGTTTTAACTTCCCAAACCAGTTTAGTCACATTATCTAACACACAACTCCATTGTGTGGCCGATTGCGGGAGTGGGTTACCGCCTTTATCTAATTTTGTAAAACTAAAACCAGCGTGCCCATCAGTATTATCATTAGCGGTTCTATCGCGGCCATAATCCGCGTCTTGACCCGCTGGTATTGGAGCACCTTGAGGGCCTGCGGTTTCGGTACAATTATTGTTATGTTGAGGAACATATGGATAACCAATCGTGCTGCATTGCACAATACCTGTATCATTTATTTTCTGCTTAATTACTGGTGCAATGGCAATACTGACACTGTCAGTGTCAGCAAGGCCGTGATGATTAGTCACCTGTACTTCAAATAAAAAGGTCTTTGCAGTTGTTAGCAATGGTGCTTTAAAAGTGGGTTGCATTACATTATTATCATTGAGTGTAATAGCGACCCCTGAACTATCTGTTTGCAACCACCGATAGGACAGGGGTTTATCTTCAGTATCAGTAGAGTCACTTGCACTTAAATTAACATCTTCTTCACTAGTTACAAACTGCGAAATTCCGGCATCAGCTACAGGTGGTGTAGCCGTAATAATTTCTACTGCTCTAATAACAGATGCCTCATTTCCAGTTTTATCTGTGGCGCGATAAGTAATGGCGTAACTGCCCTCGACACTAGTGTCGACACTGCCTTCAATAATAACTTCAATAGAGCCATCTCTTTCGTCAACAGCGCTTGCGCCAAGCTCGATATAGGTGTCGTTAACCGGTAATGTAATATTACTGTCGCCATTAAGTGTAATAATGGGTGATATTGTATCGGGTGGCAGTACAACGTCTATTTCTCTGGTAGTACTGATATTATTGCCGGCTTCATCTGTGGCGCTGTAGTTAACCGTGTAATGACCTAACGTACTGCTATCGACAGAGCCCTCAATGGTTACTTCGACTATGCCATCTCGCTCATCTTTAGCGCTTGCGCCAAGCTCGGTATAAATATCATTTAGAAGCATAATCATGTTGTTGTCACCAAAGATAACAATAACAGGTGGAGTTGTGTCAGGTTGCATTACAACTGTAATGGTTCGCGTTATGCTTGTATTATTACTGGCGTTATCACTAGCACTATAAGTAATGGTGTAGTTGCCCAATATACTGGTATCAACCGTACCTGAAATAACAACACTAACACTGACATCCTTGTTATCACTCGCGCTTGCGCCAAGCTCATTATAAGTATCATTGATATACAAAGTAATACGGCTATCGCCATTAAGTGTAATAACCGGGGCAATAGTATCGGGAGTTTTAGTTTTTGAACCACCACAAGCGCTTAAGAAAGTTAGTATCAACAGTGTGATGAAAAAGCGTGCTTGACTATTATTGAAGATTAAATACAAGTTATTATCCTTTGAATTATTTCTATTCCTTTATATATCTTTGATTATAAAGTAATTGTTATTGAAATTAAAGAACTTAACACTACACTCACTTATCGATTGGTATTAAATTCAGCAAACTTTATTTTATCTAAGTCGATAACGTCGACATTCTAATTATTTGGTGGCACGATTCATTTAAAGTCTCTGTATTATCAGAAATATTGTCATTCTTTTAACTTATTACTGATAAGCTGCAATTGTTCGAAATTCACATGTAGGATGAAGAGTGCAACATAATATGTTGTATTGTGATTTACCGTCGGGAGTTCGTGTGAGGTGTTTTATTCATGTGTAAGCCTTAACATAGGTATCTATTAATAAATCATTAAAAATTTCTCAGCTTGCCCCGTATTATCGATCTAAGTGGCACTAGCCACACCCTGAAATTTATTGCGCTTGTGTCAATGGTTTGTTCTGGTAC
>TARA_R110000737_G_scaffold254016_1_pt1 | contig 14999 bp, 9 predicted proteins | sample TARA_R110000737 | Tara Oceans TARA_R110000737 (sample SAMEA4398027) | marine metagenome | biome: Polar Biome; feature: [SRF] surface water layer (ENVO:00010504); material: water (ENVO:00002006), including particulate matter (ENVO:01000060) such as... | depth 5 m
GCGTTTGTGTGTTTTCTGCCATTTTGGCTTTCTTAATTTGTATTCCAGGTGCCTTATCAACCGGAAGTGTAAATAATAAGAGCTTACAAGGGGCTCATTTTCAAGGGTGCAAAGATAGACAGTTCGTTTGATATATCCAAAGATTATCAAGTATTTAGCAAAAAAAAGAGACTCCAATTTGAAGTCTCTTTCTAAATGTTTTTTTAACCCTTATTCTGCAGCGTCATATCGAGCTTTGAATGCAGCAGCTTTGTCATTGTTGCCAATACTTCTGTGCAATTGAAACAAGATATTTAAGACAGCCTTGTCGTTCGGTTGTTTACTGATGTATTTTTCTAAAGGCGCTAAGGCTCTTTTATACGTATCATTACTTTCCGACATTAAAACGTCGTATTTGTAATCGCCTAATTTCAATGCGTTGGCTTCAGTTTTTAAATCGCCTGCCCAAGATACAAGGTGCGCACCTAATTGGTATTGAGCATCTAAGTAATCTGGATCAATTTCCAACGCCTTCATCAAAGATTCTTCTGCCTTCTTGTTCTCTTTCATTTCGATGTAGATTGTACCGATGGTGTAGAACAATTGTTTATTATTTGGGTCAGCAGCAATTGCTTGAGCTAAAGCTGCTTCAGCACCAGCAGGGTTATTTGCATCAATGTTGATGTTTACTAATTCCAAAAGTAAATCTCTATCATTTGGGTAAAGTTTACGACCCTCTGCGATTATACCTTTTGCTTTTTCAATGTCACCTGACTTACGAAATGCGCCAGAAGCAAGGTTGTATGAAACTGGACCTTTGTAACCAGCATTTGCTAGAGTAAGATAACCGGCTGCTGCGCTAGCGTAGTCATTTGCTTTTTCTGAACAAACAGAAGAATAAAATACGGCGTTGCTATCAAGATCACCAATCGCACTGCTGTATTTCGCTTGCCAATTGTAAAGAGAAGCGGCACTTTTGAAATCACCTTCTGTGTAAGCCGCGTTCGCTCTTTTATCAAACAATATACGAGCTCTCAAAACTACATCGGAAACATCCGATTGGTATTTTTTGTCGTTTGCATAGGATTGTTTAAGAGCATTGGCTGCTTCCTCCATAAAAGTAGGAGTAACCATTGCTGTTAAATCAGCATCATCAGAATCTTGAGCTAAACTCATAATTCCTAAATACACTTCTCCTTTATAATATAAGGTTTTGGCAGACTCTTTCGTGTCCGGATGAGCTGCTGCAAGGTCTATGAATTCTTTTGCGCTTAAAATTGACTTCTTCGCTGTTTCATAATCTTTCGACTGAAGCGCTGGAGCAAATTTGTTTTTAAATTCTACGGCTGCAGACGTCTCATTTTTCTTTTGACCGAATGCAAGGGTGCTTAGTAAAAGCGTTCCTACAAGTATTGAATTTTTCATTTTATTTTTTTTCATGTTTCTAATAGAGATGTAAAAATATTAATTATTCCACATCTGTATCATTTTCAATATTCGTGCCATTTGTTTCTTCACCTGAATCTTCTGATGATTCTCCAGTTGAATTTTCTTCACCTTCAGCAACTGTTTCAATCAAATTTCCCTCTTCGTCATATGCTTCTTCCTCATCTTCAGTTCGCGGCACGCGAGCAATTGCTGCAATAGAAGCTTTTCCTTTAAGGTTAATCAATCGAACTCCTTGAGCCGAACGACCCATAGTACGAATTGTGTCAATGTGCATACGAATGGTGATACCAGCTTTCGTGATAATCATTAAATCCTCTTCGTCGTCAACATTTTTGATCGCTAATAATGGACCAGTTTTATCCGTAATATTCAATGTTTTTACACCTTTTCCTCCACGGTTTGTAATACGGTAAACTGGTTCTTTATCTTCTGGGTCATTTAAATAGGTGCGTTTTCCGTATCCATTTTCCGAAACAACTAAAATTGTTGAGAAGATATCTTCAACACAGATCATACCGATAACCGCGTCTTGTTCACTTTTTAAGGTTACACCTCTAACTCCAGAAGCATTTCTTCCCATTGGGCGAACTTTCTCCTCGTTGAAACGAATAGCACGGCCACCAGAAGTCGCTAAAACGATTTCATTCGAACCATTTGTCAATTTAGCTTCTAACAATTCATCACCTTCACGAACTGTAATGGCATTGATACCATTGATTCTTGGGCGAGAATAAGCAGCTAAACTAGTTTTCTTGATAACACCATTTTTGGTTGCCATGATGATAAAGTTGTTCTCAACATATTCTTTATCCGTCAAATCTTGAACTTTAACGTAAGCTTTCACTTTATCGTCCTGTTCAATGTTGATTAGGTTTTGTATAGCACGACCTTTGGCAATTTTATTTCCTTCTGGAATTTCGAAAATTCGCATCCAGAAACATCTACCTTTTTCTGTAAAGATTAATAGGTAGTTGTGATTTGTTGCAACAAATAAATGCTCCAAGAAATCTTTATCACGAGTGGTTGAGCCTTTCGATCCCATTCCACCTCTGTTTTGAACTTTGTATTCTGATAAACTAGTTCTTTTGATATAACCAGCGTGAGAAATTGTTATTACCACTTCTTCATCGGCGATCAAATCCTCAATACGCATTTCGTTCGCTGAGTATTCAATTCTAGATCGACGCTCATCACCAAATTTCTCTTTAACTTCAGTTAATTCGTCTTTGATGATTTGCATTCTTCTTACTTCGTTAGAAAGAATATCTTTCAAGTCAGCAATCAATATTGTCAATTCTTCAAACTCAGCACGTAATTTATCTTGCTCAAGTCCTGTTAAGTGACGCAATCTCATTTCAACTATCGCTCTTGACTGAATATCAGACAAAGAGAAACGTTCCATCAAGCTCTCGCGAGCTGCATCTGGACTTTTAGAAGCACGTATAATTGCAATTACTTCATCGATATTATCAGAAGCTATAATTAATCCTTCTAATATATGAGCTCTTTCTTCTGCTTTTCGCAATTGAAACTGCGTACGACGAATAACTACTTCATGTCTAAATTTGACGAAGTAGTGAATCATTTGTTTTAAGTTCAACTGTTCAGGACGTCCGTCAACCAAACAAATGTTGTTTACCGAGAATGAAGTTTGAAGTGCAGTATACTTATATAGTTTGTTTAAAACGACATTAGGAATAGCGTCACGTTTCAGTTCATAAACGATACGCATACCATTTCTGTCAGACTCGTCGCGGATATCAGAGATACCTTCAACTTTTTTGTCGTTTACCAAATCGGCAGTCTTCTTAATAAGGTCAGACTTATTTACTTGGTAAGGAATTTCAGTAACGATAATTTGCTCACGACCTTTATCTTCTTCGATTTCAGCTTTCGCTCGCATAACGATACGACCACGGCCAGTTAATAAGGCTTCTTTAACCCCTTCATAACCATAAATGATTCCACCTGTTGGAAAATCTGGAGCTTTTACAAACTTGATTAATTCCTCGTCTTCGATTTCTGGATTATCAATATATGCATGAATGCCATCAACTACTTCTGAAAGGTTATGTGGCGCCATGTTTGTAGCCATACCAACAGCAATACCGCTGGCACCATTCATTAATAGATTTGGAATTTTTGAAGGAAGAACAGAAGGCTCTGTTAAACTTTCATCAAAGTTAGGTCGGAAGTCAACCGTTTCTTTGTCCAAATCGTCGAGCATTTCCTCAGCAATTTTTCGCAAACGTGCTTCAGTGTATCGCATAGCCGCAGGACTATCACCATCTACTGAACCAAAGTTTCCTTGTCCGTCAACCAATGGATAGCGCAAAGACCAATGTTGCGCCATACGCACCATTGTGTCATATACTGAACTATCACCATGTGGGTGGTACTTTCCTAAAACTTCACCTACGATTCTCGCAGATTTTTTATGAGATTTGTTTGAGGCCAATCCCAAATCGTGCATACCATATAATACACGTCTGTGAACTGGTTTGAAACCATCACGTACGTCTGGTAATGCTCTTGAAACGATAACCGACATCGAATAATCGATGTAAGCGGATTTCATTTCATCCTCTATGTTAATTTGAATTATTCTTTCTCCGTCTGCCATGTTGTCACTTTATTCTTTTTTGCACAGAATTTGTGCTGATTTTAGCGAGCATCGAAATTACTCATTTTGCACGGAGTAGGAGCTGCTTAAAAAAAGGTATTTACTAACAAAAATCTGTGGAAAATTGGCTTTTTAATGCACTTATTAACATTTTAAACGTTATATATTTGTACATCGACTAAAAAGTCGTTATTTAGTCCTCAGTCAATAAAAAATATGGAAGCAAAATTTTCACCACGCGTTAAAGACGTAATCAGTTTTAGTCGAGAGGAAGCTTTAAGGCTTGGAAACGATTTTATTGGGGTCGAGCATCTTTTACTCGGTATGATTCGTGAAGGAGATGGGAAAGCAATTAAAATACTATTAGAATTTCATTTGGATTTAAAACAAATTCGAAGTGAAATTGAAATGGGGTTGAATCGTTCAGCTTCCATTAAAAATGTCAATTTGACGAATATTCCTTTGGTCAAACAGGCAGAAAAAGTATTAAAAATAACTTATCTTGAAGCAAAACTATTTAAAAGTCAGATGATTGGTACAGAGCACTTGTTGCTCTCCATTCTGAAAGAAGAAGATAGCGCCGCTTGTAGAGTGTTAAATAAATATGGTGTGATATACGAAAACGCAAAAGACGAATTAGACGCAATAATGGATGATACGAAGTCGCCTAAATCTGAATTCCCAACTGGAGGACAGGAAGAAGAAGGTGATTCTTTTTCAGCTCAGCGTAAACCAACCGATCCTAAATCTAAAACACCAGTTTTGGACAATTTCGGAAGAGATTTAACGAAAATGGCTGAAGCAGGAAAGTTGGATCCTATTGTTGGAAGAGAAAAAGAAATAGAACGTGTAAGTCAAATACTTTCACGCAGAAAGAAAAATAACCCAATTCTTATTGGTGAACCAGGAGTTGGTAAAAGTGCCATCGCTGAAGGTTTGGCTTTGAGAATTGTTCAAAGAAAAGTATCTCGTGTGCTTTTCAATAAGCGTATTGTATCGTTGGATTTGGCTTCTTTAGTTGCCGGAACAAAGTATCGTGGTCAGTTTGAAGAAAGAATGAAGGCCGTAATGCAGGAATTAGAGAAGAATTCTGACATTATTTTGTTCATTGATGAGATTCATACCATAATTGGTGCAGGAGGGGCTTCAGGGTCTTTGGATGCGTCTAATATGTTTAAACCAGCATTGGCTAGAGGTGAGCTGCAAGCAATTGGAGCAACAACTTTGGATGAATACCGTCAGCACATTGAAAAAGACGGAGCATTGGAGCGTAGATTCCAAAAGGTAATCATCGAACCAACTTCTCAAGAAGAAACGATTCAGATTTTGAATAATATCAAAGATCGTTATGAAGAGCACCACAGCGTAACATACACAGATGAAGCATTGGCTGCTTGTGTTAAATTAACAGAAAGATATATCACCGATAGACACCTTCCAGACAAAGCGATTGATGCGATGGATGAAGTGGGTTCTCGTGTTCACCTTACAAATATCAATGTCCCAAAAGACATAATTGATATTGAAGGGAAGATTGAAGCTTTGAAAGATCAGAAAAATGAGGTTATCAAATCTCAACAGTACGAGAAAGCGGCTGAATTACGTGATAATGAGCGTCAGTTGCAAGAACAATTGGATGCTGCGAAAACGAGATGGGAAGAAGAGTCCAAAGACAATAGAGTAACGGTTACAGATCAAAATGTTGCCGAGGTCGTTTCGATGATGTGTGGAATTCCTGTAACTAGAATTTCTCAGTCTGAAAGTGGAAAATTGGTCAATATGGCTGAAGAGTTGAACGGTAAAGTTATCGGTCAAGATGAAGCTGTTTCCAAAGTTGTAAAAGCGATTCAACGAAATAGAGCAGGGTTGAAAGATCCAAATAAACCAATTGGTTCATTCTTTTTCCTAGGGCCAACAGGTGTTGGGAAAACGCAATTAGCGAAAGTTTTAGCTAAATATTTATTCGATTCTGAAGATTCGTTGATTCGAATTGACATGTCTGAATACATGGAGAAATTCTCAATCTCAAGATTGGTTGGAGCGCCTCCAGGATATGTTGGTTATGAAGAAGGAGGTCAGTTGACGGAAAAAGTTAGACGTAAACCTTATTCAATCATTCTTTTAGATGAAATTGAAAAGGCACATCCAGATGTTTTCAACTTGTTGTTACAAGTTTTAGACGAAGGTCACATGACAGATGGTTTGGGTCGTAAAATTGATTTCAAGAACACGATTTTGATTATGACTTCGAATATTGGAGCTCGTCAGTTGGCGGACTTTGGAACTGGTGTAGGTTTTGGCACGAAAAGTCAGACTGAGCAGCGCGATGACAATGCTATTTCAGTGGTTCAAAACGCACTTCGAAAAGCATTCTCACCTGAGTTCTTGAATCGAATGGACGATATGATCATGTTCAAATCTTTAACAAGAGAGAGCATTCATAAAATCATCGATTTGGAATTAGAGAAATTATACGGACGTATTAATGATCTAGGTTACAAAATTGAGTTGACGGATAAAGCTAAAGATTTCATTGTAGACAAAGGATACGATGAGAAATTTGGAGCGAGGCCGTTAAAAAGAGCAATTCAGAAATTTATTGAAGATCCATTGGCAGAAGAAATCATCAAATCTAATTTGAAAGAAGGTGATACGATTCGCATGGATGTTAAAGATAAAGCGGAAGAATTGACCGTAATAATTGACAAGTCAAAGGGTAAAGGAAAAGAGAAAGCTCCTTCAAAAGATTAATAAATAACTTCAAAAATAGAGGGGGAGCAATCCCCCTTTTTTATGGTATGAAAAATTTACTATTCGTAATTATATCTTTTATTCCCCTGTTTTCAGGTGCTTCCATTATTGTGATGCCGAGGGTTGAGGCGAGTTTATTTATTAGTAATCCCCAAACAGATTTTGAAACCATTTATACAAAGAAGCCAGCTGATTTAAAAAAGGCGGTAGAATGGTTGTTTGATCAGGATAAATTGTCACACGATTGGACAAAATCAATGAATTTGGAGAATAAATTCGCTAAATATTGGGAACTTTTTCAAAGCGAATGGCATTTGATTGATATGAATAGTGACGGGCAGCCTGAATTGCTTTTTAGCGGTAAGCCTTTTGCCGAAGACGATAAGGAAATGTTTTCTCTGTACGCTCAATATGGTTCCGTTTGGAAAGAAATCTATTGGGACGACGGACATTTACTTGCCTATAAAATTCATCCTCGAACGAAGGAAATATTACTTTACCATCACCGCTATCCTTGCTGCTCGCAATCAACACATGCAGTGAACCGTTTAAGGTATTTAAACAATAAGGTTTACCAAATGAAACGTTATTTCTTAGCTAGAGATACAGAAATGAAAGGGCAGTTTTTTCCTTCAAAAAGTGTTTTTAAAGCTGATTACAAGGAATTAAAGGAAATAACAATGATGTATTGGTCCAAAGGAAAGATAATGTCGGATGCGGCTCAATTTATCCCTACGAATGAAATTATACATTATCCTAAAGGATCGCAATACAAAGTTTTAGCCAAAGAAGAGGATTGGTTGTACGTTCAAATGATATCGCCACCAGCAAATGAGTCTAGTAAAGTTGTAAATGCAGCGAATCTAAAAGACGTGAAATTCTTTGGCTGGATTGAGGCCGACTAGTTCTGAGCGTCTATAGCATTTCTAACAGAACCATGCTTTAACAATAGTTCCCTAGCAACTTCATAAGTGCAATCTAAACTTGTTTGAATCATTCGTGCGCCTCGATCTACTAATTTATCATTACTCAATTGCATATCGACCATTCTATTGCCTTTGACATGACCAAGTTTTATCATTAGGCTCGTGGAAATCATATTCAAGACCAATTTTTGAGCAGTTCCAGATTTCATTCGCGTACTTCCTGTAACGAATTCGGGTCCAACAACTGGGACCATTGGAAATTCAGGAACAATAGATAGAGGACTTCCAGGGTTACACGTTATTCCTCCGGTTAAAATTCCGTTTTCTTTGCATTTTTCAAGAGCGCCAAGAACGTATGGTGTAGTACCCGAAGCGGCAATTCCAATAACGGAATCGAGATTTGTAATGTTGTTTGCTTTTAAATCCAACCAACCTTGTTTATCATCGTCTTCTGCATTTTCAACTGCTTTACGAATAGCTGCATCGCCACCAGCAATTATGCCAACAACAACGTTTTGAGCTACACCAAAGGTTGGCGGACACTCGCTTGCATCAACAACACCAAGACGACCACTTGTTCCTGCTCCCATATAAAATAAGCGACCACCTTTCTGCATTCGTGGCAAACAGTTTTCTATAAAATTTTCAATTTGAGGTAGTATTTCTTGAACCGCTAGCGCAACTTTTTGGTCTTCACGATTGATGTTTACCAATAAATCGGCAGTTGACATTTGGTCTAAACCATCGTAATTTGAACTTGATTCAGTAATTTTTTCCATAATCTACACTAGGTAAGCTTCGTATTTGTCTTTGTTTAGACGTATCTCAACTGTATCGCTCAGGGTAGTGGAAAGGCTCAATCCTACAAAGTCAGCTTTTATTGGGTAGCGTCTGTGTTTCCGATCGACCATGGCTACCGTTTTTATAGCTGCTGTAGGTTGTTGTAAAAGTTTAACCAAAGCATATTGCATCGTTTTACCAGAGTTCAATACGTCGTCAACCAAAAGGATGGTGCCGTTTTTCAATTTATCTTCAGAAATGGACAGTTTTACTTCGTGATTCCAAGGTTCCACTTTGTTTACAGTAATTTCAAACAATTCAATTTTCTGTTTCGAATTTTCTTGAATGATCTTTCTCAAAGCTTTGGCCATGGTAAATCCATTTCCAGTTATACCTCCCAAATAACAAACAGGTACGTCATAAGTGAATTCGATAATTTGGTGCGCTAATCGAACCAATTTTTGATTCATTTCTTCGCTGGTCAAAATACGTTGCATAGTTATGGGAGCTTTAAAGCAAAGGTAAAATTTTCATGGAGAAATGATGGACTTACTAAGGCAAACCATCTAAATTTTTCTTCGCCCAAGAGTTGTACTTGTCTAAATTTAAGATTTTTATATATAACATTCGAGCTGTACTATAATCGCCATTTGAATGCGCATAGTAGGCTCTATCTTGCAAGCGATCAATTTCGATTAGGACAAGGTTCTTTTTTGCCGCGTAATTTCTCGGATGTATTTCTAAAGCTTTTAAATAATACTCTTCTGCTTTATCAACTTCACCTTTGGAGAATGCTTTAGAGCCCTGCACAGTGTTCCATTCAGAAGAATATGGGTTGTAAAATAGAGTAATCAAACAAATAGCCCAAAAAATCCCTTGAAAAGAGTAAAAAATGAACTTTCGTTTTTGTGAAATAGCGACGATTAATCCAAATAGGAAACCAGTCAATATTGTTGTTGTACCGAAATTGTACCAGTCATTGAAAATGTTCAGAATTGATAAGGTTAGAGCTAAAAGAGTTCCTACCCAAATTGTGATTTTGAATTTTCCATATTTTGCTTCAGGCTTAATTTTTACCAGTAAATAAGTAAACAAGGCGAAGTTGACACCATTTAATCCAATTCCAGGGTCTCCTGTCATGGACAATTGCAGCGATGAGGTTACAAATGAGCTTATAGCAACGAATAAGATGAAAAACAAGGCTGTGTTTCTTCTTTCGAATAGTATTCCAAGAAAAATGAACAGAGGGACACTTAGAAATAAGTGCCACAATTGTTTATGGACAAATGAATTTGTAATCATGCCCCAAATCGCTCCGTCAAAAATGTCTTTTGCATAGGGAGCGCCATATTTTGCATAAGTTTCTGGAGTTATATCTTGCCAGTTGGATGCGTTCTGAATAATAATGAAAAGTCCAACGGTAATAATTCCAATTAATATTGACCAATAAAATCGGAATTTTCCAGAATTCAATTGATTCAAGAAACTCATATTTGTTGAGCCTTTCTTCGTTTGGTTTCTTGAATAATAAGGGATAATTCTCTTCCTGTTTGTCCCGACATAGAAGTGTTTTCATCTGCACGACGAAGTAAATAGGGTAGAACCTCGTTTACTGGGCCATAAGGAACGTACTTGGCAACGTTGAATTTATGGAAGGCTAAATTGTACGAAATATGATCTGACATGCCCAAAAGTTGAGCAAAATGAATTCTCTTATCGTTTGCTGCAATTCCTTTTTTCTCCATCAATTGTGTCAAAAGAAGGTTGCTTTCTTCATTGTGTGAACCTGCGCAAAAGGAAATGATTTCAATATTATCGACTAAAAAAGCCAAAGCCAAATCGAAATCCTTATCTGTAGCAGGTTTGTCTTTTTGAATTGGTGATGGGTACTTTTTCTCTTCAGCTCTTTCACGTTCTTTTTCCATGTAAGCTCCACGGACAAGCTTAATTCCCAATTTGTAGCCTTTCTCTTTAGCAATTGCAGTTTGGTGCTTCAAATGCTCCAATCTATCGTGGCGATACATTTGCAAGGTGTTGTAGATATATGGAACTTCACGATTGTATTTTTCCATCAAAGCGTAAACCATTCTATCAATTCCATCTTGAATCCAAGATTCTTCCGCATCGATGAAGATTGGTGTTTTTCTTTCGTAAGCGCGAGAAGCCATTTTTTCCATTCGAGCTAGCAGACGTTCATATTCTGCTTTTTCCTTTTCTGACAAATTATCAACTGAATCATTGATTTTTTCCAATAAACCAAAACGGCAAATACCAGTAACTTTATAAACACCAAAAGGTATTTTTGGATTTTGAAAACCTTTATCTAAAGCAGCAATTATTTCATCGACTGTAGAATCAAAATCACTTTCTTTTACCTTTCCTTCAACTGAATAATCCAAAATTGTCCCTATTCCTGAGTTCGACAATTCATCAATTTTGGTCTGACATTCAGGAATATCTTCACCTCCACAAAATTGTTTGAAAATGGTATTTTTGATTAAACCTTGAATAGGCAACTTGATTTTAAGGGCAAAGTTGGTCAAGGGTTTGCCTATTCTAACCAAGAATGGGACGCCGACAATCTTAAATAAACGATATGCTCGCTTCAAGTCTTTGTCGCTTTTGCTTTTAAAAGCAATCTCCGTGTTGTTAAAGGAAATCATACCGCAAAAATAATCTGATTTTTCTTATCACTATCATGTAAACAAAGCTTTGTTACTTTTGTGTATAAATCTTTTTTTATGACGTCATTTTTCAATTTAAAAACTGAAGTCCAAGTTGGACCATTATCTGAGTCAGGACTTGGAAATTTGTTGACCGGAGATTATTGTGAAAGAAAGAAGATTATTCTGGTTGACAGCAATACCAATGAAAACTGTCTGCCGCATTTGATGAATTTTTTGGATGGTCTTACTGACGCCGAGATAATTGAAATTCCGGCTGGAGAAGAATTTAAATCAATGGACATTTGCTTGTCTGTATGGGAAAGCTTGACGGAATATGAATTTAGTAGAAACGATTTATTCATTTGTCTAGGTGGCGGCATGATTTGCGATTTAGGTGGTTTTGTCGCTTCATTATACAAACGTGGAATGGATTGCATTTATATTCCTACTTCATTGCTTGCCATGGTCGATGCGTCCATAGGAGGGAAGACAGGAATTGATATGGGGTCGCTAAAAAATCATTTGGGTGTATTCTCATTTCCGAAAAAAGTATTTATTGATACTGATTTTCTAAGTACCCTGCCATTGAGAGAAATTAAAAATGGTTGGGCTGAGATGATTAAGCATTCGCTTATCGCGGATGAAAATCATTTTGTGACGTTAGAAAACTGTATTCTTGATAATTCAACTATTCCTTCTCAATGGATAGAAACTTCATTATTGATTAAACATGAAATTGTAGAATCCGACCCCAAAGAATCAGGGAGAAGGAAGCTATTAAATTTCGGTCATACAATTGGACACGCCATAGAAGGTTCGCTTTTGAATTCTGACAATCCAATAGATCATGGTTTGGCCGTTGCGCATGGAATGTTAGTTGAAGCGAAAATCTCTGAGTTGATGAAAAATATTACATCTGAAGAATTTCAAAGAATAGAAAATTGTATTCGAAAAACATTCGATTTACGCCAATTTGATGAAGCATCATTTGACATTTGGATCCAGCTTATACGTCAGGATAAAAAACGACTAGACAACAAAATTCGTTTTACCCTTTTGACTGGGATTGGAAGTGCAGAATGGGATGTCGTTGTTGATGAAGAAATAGTTGCTGAGGCAATTAAGGTTCTTAATTAATTACTGTTAGTTCCAATATATTCCCTTCTAAACTTTAGATTAACTTAACGCAGAATAATAATCTATTCGTGCATCTCTTTTTCATTCTCAATACTTTTCAATAATACCCAGATGATATAAAAAAGTTATGCCCCGTATCAAAGATACGAGGCATAACATGTTTTTAATTATTGTTATTGATTAATATGGATATTGTTCATATACACCAGAGTTCGAGTTTCCACTATACACTGGGTAATCAAATGCATCTACAAATCCGTCACCATTTAAATCTGATGGTAAGAAGAATGTAAAGTTATTCGAGAACTGATTCGCGTCTGTTGTGAAGTTTGAATAATCCGCTGCATCAATGAATCCATCTTTATTGATATCTCCAGAATACAATCCGTACAATCCAGGAGCTAGAGTAGCCATTGGCGCGTTGAAGCCATCCGTAGCTGCACTACTCATACTCGTTGAGAAGTTGTATGTATTTGTTCCAGACATTGTTACTAGAGCCGAACTCCACAATGAAACTGAGTTCTGTTGTATCAATCTGATATAGTAAGAACCACCTGCTGCACTGGCATTAAACGTCACATTTAATGTTCCATTTGTTTGTAACATACCTGTTGCAGAGTACTGTGCCACATAGTTAACATCTACCAACTCAACAGTTACTGAATCTACACAAGACGTTGTGAACGAGCTTCCACCTGCATACGTTTGGTTATTGTAGCATGCTGGTGACATTGCTGGTGGGTTTGATCCTGGGATGTAATATCCTTCTATAAACGCAGTCACAGTTAAGGCTGTAAATAATGACGGTTGAGTTATCGTAATTGTCGATGTTGAACTACAACCGTTTGCATCAGTTACAGTGTAACTATGAGTACCAGCTGAAACATTCGTGAATGTTCCTGTTCCTGTGTATGGAGCAATTCCACCCGCTGCTGTTACAGTTACAGAAGTCGTTCCGCCATTGACAAGAATTGTGCCTGGTGTCGCAGTTGCTACTAAGGCTGTTGGCTGCGAAATAACTGCTGTCGCCATTGCTGTGCATCCATTTGCGTCTGTTACTGTTACTAAATAATAACCTGCTGCTAATCCTGTTGCAGTTGCAGTCGTTTGACCACCGCCGCTCCAAGAATATGCATATGGCATTGTTCCGCCAGTTACATGTGAAGTTGCAGTTCCAGTTGCATTACCGTTACATGCTACATTTGTTGTAGATGTCCATGTATGTAATATAGCTGGTTGCGTTATTACCACTGAATCAGTGATTGAACAACCGTTCGCATCTGTTGCAGTTACTGTATATGTTCCTGGAAGTAATCCAGTGATAGTCGATGACGTTTGACCAGTATTCCATAAGTAAGTATATGAAGCTGTACCGCCTGACGCTAATCCAGTTGCTGTTCCGTTAGCTTGTCCATAACATAGAATGTTTGTAGAACTCATAGCTATAGCTAATGCTGAAGCTGGTCCATTCACTGTTACTGAATCTGTGTATGTACACAAGTTAGAATCAGATACGGTCACTGTATATGTACCTGCAACCAATGATGAGATTGTTGCTGTCGTTTCACCGTTGCTCCACATATAAGTGTATGGAGCTATTCCGCCTGATCCTGCAGCTGTTGCTGTACCAGTACTATCGCCATAACAATAAATACTTGTTGCGTTCAATGCTACATCTACCGGAGTAGGTTGATTCACCATGATACTATCTGTGATAGAACATCCGTTAGAATCTGCTACCGTTACAGTATGGTAACCTGCAGCTAAGCCTGAAGCTATTGCCGTTGTTTCACCATTACTCCACAAGTAGCTGTAAGGTGCTATTCCACCTGATCCAACAGCTGTTGCTGTACCAGTTGCGTCACCATTACAGATCACAGGAGTTGATGTTAATGATACTGCTACTTGAGTAGGTTGATTCACCATGATGCTATCTGTTATAGAACATCCATTAGCGTCAGTAACTGTTACTGTATGCGTTCCAGCTGGTAATCCTGTTGCTGTTGATGTTGTGTCACCATTACTCCATAAGTAAGAATAAGCACTTGAAACGCCAGGTGTATAATGAACTTGCCCATTCCATACTCTAGGACTAAAAGTAGTGCTAAATGGATACTGAATACCAATACCTTCTAGTATTTCAATATTAGCATCTGAAACATATACATTACCAGCCGCAGTACCATTTGTATATGTGATAATGTCTGGAAGTGGCGTGCTCAGTGTTACATAGAATGAAGCTGAGTTTCCAGCTGTAATCGGAACATTAACTGATAAAGGTACTGGCGTTAAATTACCAAGTCCTTGACCAATAACGTTTACAGATCCGACCAATGTCCAGGCTGCTGGAGTATTCTCAGAGCCTACATATGTTCCAGGTTTCCAGTATATTGCTACATTTTTAGTTGTAGTCGATCCAAGATGCACATCAAAACTATTAATAGTTACATTGTTTAGCGCCTCAACATCAAACATGTTTCCTGATTGCTGATTTCCTCCTGCCAACGTTGTGAATAATGATGAAGGTACACCAGTGCCAGTTATTCCACCTGTTACAGATGCAGTTGCTGTTCCACTGCTATCTCCATAACAAATAACGTCTGTTGAAGTTAATGTAATTGCTAATGAGTCTGGCTCAATAACCGTCACTGTATCGTAGATTACACATCCGTTAGCATCTGTAACGAT
>TARA_R110000737_G_scaffold174687_1_pt1 | contig 14954 bp, 16 predicted proteins | sample TARA_R110000737 | Tara Oceans TARA_R110000737 (sample SAMEA4398027) | marine metagenome | biome: Polar Biome; feature: [SRF] surface water layer (ENVO:00010504); material: water (ENVO:00002006), including particulate matter (ENVO:01000060) such as... | depth 5 m
TTTTCTTTGGCGCAACTTTGCTTGGATTACCGGGCCATCTTTTGCTGCAACAGCCTCCGGCCAATCCTGAAAAGCTCCTTTGATGGCCTCATCAGTCATTTTGGCAATTTCCTTGTCCAATGTTTTCTCCCAATCCTTCCGATCCAACTCATTGATAAAGCTACGGTCAAAATACCTTCCGTTAAACATAAAGCCAGCCACAAAGCGAGGTGTTTCGTAACCAAAGCCCTGAAACTTAGGAATCAGCCATTTTCTACTGCCGATCTTGGGAATAAGCCCTTCATTAACAAAGAAAGCTTGGTCTCTATCTCTAGGCATAGGAGTAAACTCCCAACCTTTTTTCTTCTTTTCACCTATCCACCTCCACTGGTCATCATGCCTATCCCAATCACCTATCCAAAGGTCAAATATTCTTGCTTTCAATACTTCCTTCTGCTTTACCTGATGATCGTTATCTCCATGAATTTTGGACAGCATTTTATCCGTACTGAAAAACTTAATGTCCTCAGGGGCTTCTGGAGAGGCTATTTCACGTTCTTCAAACAAGTACAAATTATCGGCAAACTCTTCCCTATAAACCCCCAATAAAGGATCATCTGGCAAATACACAATTTTTGGGTTGGTGTGTACTATTCCTACCTCATGCGCCAATCGCGCTACAGCCAGGGCAGCATATGGATGAGAAGAGGAGATCTGATCCTGAATGACCTCCTTGGCAATGGTTTCACGCAAATGGGGAGCCAAGGCCTTGTCTGGGTATTTATTCACCGAGCGAAGCACATACTCCCTACCGCTAGCACTTTCCAATCTCAGGGAGCGGGTTTGCATGCCACCGCCTTTTTTGAGAATGCGAAGTCCTCCCTTGGCAGTTGTCAGGTCCAATGTTTCAAAAGTAGCAGGAATGGCCCAGGTCTCCCGGTAATTTTTTCCAAGAAAATTATAGTATCCTCTCCCATGCAGGTATTGGGTGGAAATGGGCCTGGTGACGGTTTCAGGTAAGTCACGATCAAACAAATCCAACTCCTTCTTACTATTGGCATAGGGCTTAACCAATTGCTTTTCATAAAGTGCTTCCCCTTTCAATGGATCAAAAAAGGACAGATTTACTTTATGGTTTTCATAAAAATCCAATACTGCATAACCTTGCTTGGGATAGATAAAATCTGCTTCATTGTTCTTTTTAATTGTCGTATGCTTTGCCCCTGCGCCACTGATAATATAATTCACATTGTCTTCCTGCGTAAAAGCCAAGCCATGCTCATGCCCAGCCACTTGAATGATATTAGGGTGATTGGCGAAAATTTCATCAAAGGCTTTAATCATGGCTTCATACCTCGGATGAACCAGATCTTGGACATTGCCAAACCAAGTTCTATAAAGTGGGTAAATGGAACCAATAAGAGGTAAAGGAAGGTATAAATTAGGAGAGATATTGGTGAGGGGAAAAAGATGATCTTTCAAGCTATAAGCCCCATTATGCGGCCCATAAGACCTGAGTGGATGGTGCATGGCTACCAGTATGGTTTTGTCCTTGTTTTCTTCAAGTACATAACGCGTGGCTTCCAAAACCTCCGCTTCAGATTTGTATTCACAATCCGATTCCAGCTCAGGTTTGCCCCTAAGCTGAAGCCACCATTGGCTGTCTAGTAAAACCAATATGGTTTCATTATCCAGTTCAATAATATTAGGACCGGGACAAGCACTGGTTGGTAACCACTTTACCTGATCTTCAGGATAGTTTTCCACCACATATTTCTCAGCCCTTAGGACGTTTTCCCAGCCATCTGTTTTTCCTTTTCTCCAATCGTGATTCCCTGGAATCATCCAAATCTTCCCATTTAGGTATTGGTAAAGATCCAGTTGGGTTTTTAGTATCAATTCTGCCTCTGCCCTACTTTCCTCGTTGATGGCAGGCATCCCAAGTGGATAAATATTATCCCCCAAATAAACAATATGGGCAGGGCTTTCTGGGGCTGCTTGAAGTTTTTTGCGGATGTCCTCAACAACAGGATGTTGTCCATTTTCAAGTTCCCCAGCGTCTCCAACCAAATAAACCCTAAATTTCCGAGGCACTTCCTGGGCCTGTATCAAGGATGGAAGCCAACATAAAATCAGCAGGTAAAGAAATTTTATCATGGTTTCGTTTGTATTGGATGATAAGGAAAAACCAAAATATTTGGTTCCCCTCCTCTGGCCTCATTGGAAATGTACATATTCCCCTCCGGATCAAAGGTCATCCCTTCAGGCTGCTTAAATAGTTCTGGATTAAGGCGATAAACTATTATAGGGTTAAAATCCAAATCTGTAATTAACAACCACTTATCGGTCGAAGAGAGGACATAGAATTGCTTTTCTATAGGATGTAATGCAACTGCCGCTGGTTTAATCTCCAAAGGCGCCTTGTCTTTATTCCCTAAGTGTTTTTGGATTTCTCCCCTTTTCAAGGTGATAAAAGACGCTGATTCGTATTGCTTCGAAGTCAAGTCAAAACGGAAAACCGAGGCTTCCTCTGTGCCCTTGTCCCACTTACAAGACTTACAAAACACATACAGGTAATCGCCATTTTCAGAAACGACCATTGCTTCCAGATCTCTTTTTTTCTCAATTGGAAAATCGTATTTAGTAGTTTTTGCGTTTTTGGTCAAAGGGGAACTGACTTCATAGAGTGTTCCATCACTCTGTAGCACCCATGCCACATCCTTTACCCATGCGATGTCTTCTATGTCATTGTTTTTGGCAAACTTCTGCTTTTCCTGGATTTTTCCTGTTTCTGGTGCTAGTCTATAAATCACTGAGGACTCATCCTCTATGGCCCAAATTTGGTTTTCCCCTACCCACTCAAGTCCTGAAACTTCTTCCAAATCATCCTCAAGTAGGATTTTCTGGAAATTATCAAGGTCGTAGGATTCTGGAAACAACTCTGTTGACAACTTTTGCGTACCGGGAGTACATTGCCAATTAACAAAAATAATAAAGGTTAAAATCTGTGAAAAATACATCATTATTCAATTGTAATTAATTACCTTCAAAACAGTATACGTAAAATTAGTAATTAGTGGTGGATAAGCAATTAGAGAAATTTGAACGCTGGATCAGGGAAATGTTTGAGAATCGCCAAAAATCGGAGGTTTGTTATCATAACATGGACCATTCATTGCAAATTGTAAAGAAGGTAGCGGAGATAGGGGAATACTATAACTTAAGCAAAGAAGAAAAGGAAGATTTGTATGTAGCCGGTTGGATGCATGACATCGGCTATTGGGAAGGGAAAGGAGAAGGACATGAGATTAAAGGCTCAGAAATGGCACAAAAATACCTGATCGAATTGGGCCTTAATCAGGAAAGAGTGGATCGGATAAAATCCTTAATCCTGGCCACAAAGGTACCGCAAAACCCTAAGAACCTACTGGAAGAGATAATTTGTGATGCAGATCTATTTCATTTAAGCTCCGAACATTATTTTGAACAGACCATCTTACTCAAAAAGGAAATGGCGAACCTTGGAAAAGGGGACGTTTCTTTGGTTGATTGGCTGAAAGAAAGCCGCCTTTTTATGCTGGCCCATCATTACCATACCGATTACGCCAAAACCAATTTTCAACCCGGTAAAGAAGCAAACCTAGAATTGATTGAAATGAAGATCAATGAGGCAGAAGCACCTTCTAAAACTAAAGACAAAAAAAAGGACAAGAACAAAAAAAAGTCGGATAGGGGTATAGAAACAATGTTTCGCATCACCTCAAAAAACCACCTGGCACTTTCAGCCTTGGCTGACAATAAGGCCAATATCATGATCTCTGTCAATTCGATTATTATCTCCATTGTGGTTGCTGTTTTCATCCGAATAATTGAGGAGTTCCCCTATTATTTGGTTCCAACACTTATGTTGATCACCACTTGTCTTATTGCCATGGTATTTGCCATATTGGCTACTCGCCCCAATGTAACCAACGGCATCGTCACCAAAGAAGACATCCGAAAAAAGAAGGGAAACCTGCTCTATTTTGGTAATTTCTATGAAATGCCCCTACCTGAATACAAAGAAGGCATGCATGCCCTAATGGATGATGGGACCTACCTCTACGACAGTATGATTACTGACATCTATTATTTAGGAATCGTCCTTTCTAAAAAGTATTTCTTGCTCAGAAAATGCTACAATATCTTTATGTTCGGCTTTGTGCTGTCAGTGATTTCTTTCCTAATAGCCACTTACTTTTTTGATCCTATCGCGAATTAAATTCGGGTTTTATAAAACGTGCTAAAAGCAGTACCTCACTGCTCTAAAGCCTTGAATAGACAATCCGAGTAAAATTAGAACGATTTGATTATACGTGTTACTTTTTTAATTATTGCACGTATATTAATTATTATATTTGGTTTGAGTGAAAAGTCTAGATTTAAAGTTATGAATACAAAGCTCACCCTAACTATCGAAAAAGAAATAATTGCAAAGGCGAAAGATTATGCGAAAGAAAAGAATCGCAGCTTATCAGACATTATTGAGACTACTTAAAAACCCTTACAACAAAAGAAAATAAAACTAAGATCAAGCCGCTTAGTCCAATAGTTAAATCATTGAAAGGTTCTTTTAAAACCAATGGACTACAAAAAAGAGTTTAGAAATCGTTATCGAAAAACTAAAACAACTACTGACAATAATTGACATCGTCAAAATGGAAAAGAACGTTGTTTTAAACTCGCTCAACTCCGATTTTAAAGATTTTGAGGATGCTTTGCAAAATTTCTCTGCTGTTCAGCATGAGAAAATAAGTATTGTCCTGACAAGAAATACAAAGGATTTTAAGAAAAGTGAACTGGCCATACTCAGTCCAGAAATTTATCTTAGAGGAAGCGATACTATGCCTCTTTAAAAAAGAAGACAGACATCTTACTAGCTAACTCCTGTTTTACCCATTCTTTAACCCGGATTATGTAATAGGATTCGTGATGAGTGTTGCATATTTCGGGTTTAATTTCCTACTTACCTCTTAGGGTTGGTTTCGGGATGGACTTTGTCCTGATGCATTAAGATTGTAGAAGTAGGATAAGCAAGCCTAATATTGTCCTCTGGCCCTAGTTGCTCCAATATACTTTCCGTAATGGCATGCTCAAACATCCTTCGCTTTTTTGGATCACAGAGATAACGCATAGAAAGCTGAACGCCTCTTTCGGTAATCTTAGTAAAAATCATCGGGGTAAATTGCTTGTAAACAATCAAATGCTCTTGTTTGGCTTTTTTAAAGACCTTTTCAGCCTTTTTCAGGTCCTCATGCAGATGCTCGTTCAAGATACTAAGTAAAATACCCTTGGCTTTTTTAAAATCACTTCTTAAGGTTATATAAATCCTTTGTTCATTCCAGATATAATTAAAACCTGTAGAATAGTTTGCCTGAGCATCCATAAAAACCTTTCCATTGGGCACATGAATGACACGGCCTGTACTCTGGTCTGCATCTACCCAGTTCCCAATCTCCAGCAATGAAAACTGAAAAAGCCGCAGGTCAATGACATCCCCCTGAACTTCCCCAATTTGGATCCTGTCGCCAACATCAAAAGGCTTGCGCAGGTATATAAATGCCCAGCCAGCAATGTTCACAAAAATATCCTTTAAGGCAATGGCTATACCAGCAGACAATAGCCCTAGAAAGGTGGTAATGGAGTGAAAATTGCCAATCCACAGGTTTCCAATAATCAGAATGCCAATAATAAAAGACGTGTATTCAATAAACTTACGGTAATGGTACTGACGCCTTAGCTCCACAGCATCACCCCTGTATATCAGTTTTAGGGAGATCTTATTGATCAGCCACATCACGAACCCAATCAGCACCGTTTGCAGAACCCTGTTTCTTAATTCTGGGTCAATGTCTAAGTTTAAGAAATTATCGAACATATTATTTCACTCTGGAAACAAGAATTGTTTAAAAATTAAAAATAATCCAGCCTTTCCTGCTATTCATTCAGCGGCTTTAGCTTTTCGATTTCCGATCCACACACCGACCACTACAGCAAATATGCCCAAATAATGAAAAGGAAACAAAGTCTCTCCATCCAAAACTCCCCAAAAGATCGCAACCAATGGGATAATATAGGTGACCGAACTGGCAAAAACCGGTGTTACAAGCTTTACAATTGAATTAAATAGGATCAGAGCCAAGGCTGTTCCTACGGCACCAAGAAAAGTAATGTAACCTGCAGCCAGCCATGCACCCTCTACATGGACCAGCTTGAATGAAAAACTCGTGAACCCAAACAAGTAAAGGGAAGCTATAGGCAATACCATCATCAAGGAAATGGCAGTGATCATTGTTGGGTTTATTTCCTTGATTTTAAACTTGATAATATTTACGTTGAACCCATAACAAATAGAGGCAAGGACAATCAATAGTCCATAAAGGTTTAAGCCCGAGAAAACATCCAGCTTACCAGAATTGCCTGCAAGTACTAAGAGGCAGACTCCCATTAGCGCAATTACCAAACCTATAGCATTCTGCCTGGAGATTTTCGTCTTAAAAAGTAGGGCCCCAATCACCATCACCATCAAGGGTGTGAGGGCATTGATCACACCTGCTAGAGAGCTGGACAGTTGGGTCTGTGCTGTAGCAAATAAAAAAGCAGGAATAAAACTCCCTAAAAAACCTATGCAAAAAAGATAGGCCATTTGCCTTCTGTTGAGCAATTTTACTTTAGGAATCCCCAGAGGTAATAAGACCAAGGCAGCCGTAACGATCCTAAAAGCACCGACCTCACCTGGAGAGAAAACCACCAGAGCCTTTTTGATTAAGATAAATGAGCTTCCCCAAACCAAAGCCAGCAAAAGTAACATTGCCCAATGCTTTGAGTTCTGGTTTTGAATCTTTATTGGTACAGGCACTTCTCTATATATTTGGGATCCCTAATGCTTCCTTTTAGCGAAAATTTCCTCAAAGCACTTCGTCTGCAAAGACCCTGGAAATATCTTCAAGGATTTCATTGACTTCAGAATAATCATCTGTTGTCACCAAAGCTGTACGGTAAGGTTTGAAATGAGGTATCCCTCTAAAATAATTGGTATAATGCCTTCTCATCTCCAGAACGCCTAACTTTTCTCCTTTCCACTCTACAGAAAAATCAAGGTGCTTTCGTGCTACTTTTACCCTTTCCTCCATATCTGGAGCATCCAAAAAATTCCCGGTAGCCATAAAATGCTTGATTTCATTGAATATCCAAGGATAACCTATGGCTGCTCTGCCGATCATCAGACCGTCCACACCATATTTTTCTTTATACGCTTTGGCTTTCTCCGGACTGTCTATGTCTCCATTTCCAAAAACCGGAATTTTAATCCTGCTATTCTTTTTAATTTCTGCCAAATAGGACCAATCTGCCTCCCCTTTGTACATTTGTTTTCTGGTTCGGGCATGTATACTGATCGCCTGAATGCCTACATCTTGCAAGCGTTCCGTCACTTCATTGATCCTTATGGTATTCTCATCCCAGCCGAGTCTGGTCTTTACCGTCACTGGTATTTTTACAGCCTTGACGATCTCGGCTGTCATGGCTACCATTTTGTCTATGTCCAATAAAATGCCGGCTCCGGCACCTTTGCATGCCACCTTATTCACTGGGCAGCCATAGTTAATATCTAATATATCTGGTCCTGCTTCTTCAGCAATAGCCGCTGCCTCTCGCATGGAGGAAATTTCATTGCCAAATATTTGAATGCCTATTGGCCGTTCATAATCATATACATCTAATTTTTGAACGGATTTGGCTGCATCTCTTATCAATCCTTCAGAGCTAATGAATTCAGTATACATCAAATCTGCCCCATTGCTTTTACAGACAGCTCTAAATGGTGGATCACTAACATCCTCCATAGGAGCCAATAGCAACGGAAACTCCCCTAAATTTAAATCCCCAATTTTAATCACACGCTTATTTTTTTTTGCAAAAATGACTGTTTTTAGTTGAATATCAATAACATTGCCATCATTGTCTTTCATTTTGAGCAAATTATTTTATTTCCAAAAAACAAAAGTATCTTGTGGTGCACGCTATTTACTGTAAATTTACTCTTAATATGGAAATTTATGAAAATCGGCCAGGACATTCTATCAAGCAACATTGGTTGCTTTCCTTTACTGTTTTGGTTTTAATCGTATTTGGATCCCTTGCCATTCTCCAAACCATGGCCTTAGGCTTATTGCCTATACTCTTCGGAATCTCCTTTGACCAATTGCCTTACCTATTAAGCGCTTCCTTGGATCATCCTAATGCCAGGTTGGCCTTTCTTTTTATTCAAGGACTGGGAGGAGGTCTAGGTTTTTTTATTGGAGGCTGGATTTTTGTCCGTTTTGTGGATAGAAAAACCCTTAGACTGGATCTACAACTTGACCCTTTAAAATTTAATGGATTATGGATTGTATTGCCATTGCTCTTTGGCTTTGTGCTATTCAACTCCTTATTGGTCTATTTAAACATGAACATCGAATTCCCTGAAGCCCTAAGTGGTTTGGAAGCTGCCTTCAGAGCCAAGGAAGACCAATTGATGGAATTGACAAAATACCTTACGGACTTTGAAAGTGTGGGTGAATTTCTATTGGGAATATTGGTTATAGGGCTTTTGGCCGGAATTGGCGAAGAGTATTTATTTAGGGGAATAGTGCAACCTAAAATGCACCAATACACTGGCAATGCGCATTGGGGAGTATGGATCACTGCATTCATTTTCTCGGCCATTCATTTCCAGTTTTACGGCTTTCTCCCCAGACTAATGCTTGGGGCGCTATTTGGTTACTTGTACCTGTATTCTGGCTCTCTGCTTTACCCAATGGTAGCCCATATACTGAACAATACCTTAACAGTTACGCTGGTCTATTTCAACAAACTTGGTTTGATGGAATTTGATTTAGAGGACGCTGATACTTTGTATTGGGAATATGTAATTGCAGGTCTTGTAATATTTCTTTTCTGTTGGAATTTGTTTATTAAATCAAATAAAAACCAGGTCTATGAGTAATTGGCACAAAATATTCGAATCCAGCACCCCAATAAGGGCTGAAATAGTAAAGGGAGTTCTTGAAGAAAAAGGTATCACTGCGGTCATTGTCAATAAAAAAGACCCAGTTTATAAAATCCATGGAAACATTGAAGTAATGGTTCTAGAGGAGCAAGCCCAGCAGGCATTAAAAATAGTGGAAAATGAAATCTCGTTTTAGTATAAGTAATTATAGTAACCTGGCCCAAAGGGTAATAACAGCCATTTTAGGGACCATTATCATCATCACCAGTACTGTATTTAGTGAATGGTCCTATTTTATAGTCTTTGCTATAATTTTGGCATTTACTCAGATGGAATTTTATAAACTTTGTGGATTGGACGGTATGCTACCACTCAAAAGTTTTGGAACCTTTATAGGTCTTTTGGTTTTTAGTTTTACTTTTTTGGAAGAAATGAAAATCATACCTATAGCCTATTACTTTTTGGTATTCCCGCTTGTATCCATGATCTTTTTTATCAAGCTCTATAAAAAAACAGATAAAAAACCCTTTACAGGAATTGCCTACACCATTTTAGGGATATTCTATGTGGCCCTTCCCTTTTCATTACTGACAGTAGCCGCATTTTCTGTGGACAATACCTTTCATTTTGAAATCATCATAGGCTCCTTACTGATGTTATGGGCCAGCGATTCCGGTGCCTATTTTGCTGGGACAAAATTTGGTAAAACAAAGTTATTCGAAAGGGTCTCTCCTAAGAAATCATGGGAAGGAAGCCTTGGAGGTGCTTTTTCTGCAATAATTGTCACTTATTTTATCTCTAAAAATTTCACTGTATTGCCTGAATGGCAATGGTTTTGCATCATGACCATTATAATTATTGCAGGCACTTATGGAGACCTTATAGAGTCCCTTTTCAAAAGAAGCATTGCGATAAAAGACTCAGGAAAAGGATTACCTGGGCATGGAGGCTTCATGGATCGTTTTGATGGTTTATTACTTTCTACTCCTTTTATTGTGGCATTTTTAAAAATATTTTAATAATTACTCTAAAAAGTCCTAATATTGTACTCTCGAATGTACCGAGAGGGATATTAACCCATGGGATCTATTTTAATAAAAACGGGAAACTTAAGGCTAAACCATTATGACCATTCATAAAGAAGGAAGATCATTATTATTTTGGATGTTAATTGTTTTGGCAGGAATCAACTTTGCTATCAATTATCTAATCCCTGTAGAAGAGTTAGTCATTAACTTGGTGCTAATTGGTAGCATTATTCTTTATTTGACCGTTTTACAATTCTTCAGAAACCCAGCTATTCCTATTCCAGACGACCCTGAATTGATCTATGCTCCTGCTGATGGTAAGGTTGTAGTGATCGAAAAAACAATGGAGGAGGAATACCTAAAGGAAGATAGAATACAAATATCCATATTTATGTCTCCCATAAATGTACATGTCAACAGATCTCCGATTAATGGCATCCTAAAATATTTCAAATACCATCCTGGGAAATACCTCGTAGCCTGGCATCCTAAATCCAGCACTGAGAATGAACGAACATCACTGGTAATAGAACATCCCAATGGCATACAATTAATGATGCGCCAAATTGCAGGGGCCATGGCAAGAAGAATCAAATGGTATGTAAAAGAAGGTGATCCTATGGCTCAAGGCAATGAATTTGGTTTCATTAAGTTTGGATCAAGAGTGGATGTCTTCGTCCCTCTAGACGCTGAAATATTGGTAGACATTGACCAAAAAACCAAGGGAGGAATTACCCCTATTGCAAAATTCAAATCATAAGTATGGGATTTGAGCTAAGGTCTAAAACTCAATTCTTCCAGACCTGAAAAATAAACGCCCTACCATTGTCCAAGTATTCTTGACAATAAAAGAAGCCCAGATAAGGAGATTTTATAAGCCCATATCCAGGGCTTTTTTCACGAGTTCTGTAACTGAAGAAACGTTTAACTTTTGATGAAGGTGTTTTCGGTGCGTCTCTACAGTGTAAATGCTTAGATACAATTCACTGGCAATTTCCTTGTTGGTTTTCCCTTTCACAATCCACTTTAAAATCTCCAATTCCCTTTTGGAAAGTTTAAATGTGGCTTTAAAATGGTCATATTGCTCAAACTCATCTCCCTCCTCTGCTTGATTTAGCACATGATCAAAATTGGCCAGGTACCTGTCTTCCATCACCTCACGAATGGTATATATCAACTCTTCAGGATCTGCATTCTTTAGTACATAGGCATTTACACCTTGTTTAATACACTTCTTAAAGATCTCTTCATCATCATACATGGAAAGGACAATCGTTTTTACTTTCCATCTCTTTTTCTTAATATGGTTTAGTATATCAAGTCCATTGAGCCCAGGCATGTTCATATCGGTAATAACCAAATCAACCCTATTTGCTTCCAATGCAGCCAATGCTTCCTTGCCGTTATGCACAACTTTTTCTACACTAAAATCGGGCTCATTTGTAAGTAATCTTTCTATTCCAGCTGCAAATAATTTATGATCGTCTGCTAGTAATATCTTAGTTATATTCGTCATTTTCCAATTCTATTTCTATCTCCGTCCCCTTACCTATACTTGAATCAATCTTCACTTTACCTCCAATAGCCTCGACTCTGGAATGGATATTCCTCAGTCCCAACCCCTGAGAAACGGTCGTCATGTCAAAGCCGTCCCCATCGTCTTTAATGCGTAATATTAATCTATTTTCTTTATTTATAATTGTAATCGAAATCAATGTTGGTGAAGCATGTTTTATGGCATTGTTCAGGCATTCCTGAACCAAGCGAATAAGCACAAGCTTTTTATCACTTTCAACGAATACTATTGGGTTACCTTTTTTTTGAAAAGACACTTCGCAAAAGCCACTTTTCTGAATTTTCCCAAGCTCTTCTTCAAGAAATTCTTCAAACTTTACATCGTTGATATAATCCTTATTGATTGAGCGAGACAGGCCACGGACCTCTTTTATAATTTGATTGATCAACTTTTTCCCTTCATAAACAGAGGCCGGGTCTGGATTATTTAGCACCAATTTTGTCAAAGACAATAGCTGCCCAATATTGTCATGTAACTCCTGACTGACATACTGAAGGGTATGCTCCCTAATTTCCTTTTCAGCATTCAAAATTGTATTCTTGAAATCAGCTTTGATAATTTGAATTTTATGCCTGTTTTTAATTTGTCTCTGCCTATGAACGATGACTATGGCAATGATAAATGCTGCCATAATAACCATAAGCACCACACCTGTAAGAATAGCAAAAAAGGTTTGTAAAGAATCGTCTTCAATCACTTTTCGGGGAAAAAATCAAAGGTGAATAATAGGAGAAACCAAAAATAAGGTACAAAGTTGCAGCAAAAATCCTGTTTAATGAAGCCAGTATAGTAATATAATAATCATCCAAAACCCACAACATATTCAAAGAACCAAAGTAAATAAAACTGGCAGAATAGAAAAGAAGAATCGCTGCAATGTTCCAAAACTGAGGTAAACTAAGTAAAGGTGCGTCTTCATTTTTTTCTGCCATAAAAACGCTAAACATCAAATAACAACAAAAAATAACTATACCCAAACTCCCCAACAAATGCGTATACTGCTGAAAAATCACTATTGGAGACTGAATAAATAAAGTGTTAAATACTGCCCAAGCAATGAAAAACAGGATGAAATATTTTAAATTTCTTTTAATTCTTTTAGCCTCAATTAAAGACCCCAGGTAAACCAATATCAATATGGTTTCTCCAATAACAAAAAACACATTATAAACAAGCACATTCTTTTCTCCTTGCTCCACTAAAAAATAGGCATATAGCTCAAAACTTAACACATAAACAATAAGGAACAAAATAAAGGCATGTGACCTTTCATGCAGTTTATACTTCTTCTTAAAATAGTAAAAGAACAATGACAGTAATAAGCCAATTACAATACAAGAAATGTAAACATAAAAAGTCATGATAAAACTGCCATTGTTAATTTAACTTACTTTTTACAATCAGGGGGACAAATTTTCCCGCCATTCCTAATCCAGGAGTCGTCTGTAGTGCTGGAATTGTCATTTGAAGCGGCTAGGATCAAGGTTAACTTCCCTATGTAATCCTCAGTATCCTCTTTTTCTCCCCTCACTTTTACAGTTTCCTTGTCATACATACCAAGGTAGATTTTCAAACCACCTTCCTTGTCGTCGGTTTTTGCCAATAGTTCCTCTATGGTCTTTCTGTCAAAAAAGATAGAACGGGTTTGTTCCTTGGCCTTGTCACCATTTATTCCCTTTTCTGCATTGAAAATAAACTTTTCGTAATTTTCTCTTAGCTGTCTAAATAAATTTAAGTCCATATTCTAATTGGATTAAGGTAAAAATAACTTTACCAAATTTAACCAATCTTCTAATTAAAAGCTTAAATTCCTTAAAAAATCATTTTAGTCTTAAAATTAGCACCTATATATTCACAAAACAACCAAAGCCCCCTCTTACTGGACCTAATAAATTGATAATGAATACAAAAGAACAATCAAGTTTACAATCGACTGATTCAAAACGGATAAAAGAGCATTGTTGGAAGCGGTATTTAGTCAGTTTGACAAGAGGATTTAACACATGATTTTAATCATAATTAAATGAGCTAGAAACGTATCTTTCATTTTGCATTTAACGCCAAGTAAGCAGTTACTACGAATTCAATTGAATATCCATAAATGAACACAAAAAATAGTTCTTCTCGGAGGACAAAGTATGCTAGTAAGTTTTTATACAAAAATCGGTATTGGTGAATCCTTGGCGAGCATATCATTTTATGAACCAATAACCTAGCAAGGTTAACTACCACTGAAAGCAAATCGAATAATGGTCCACTATTTTAATTAACAAACCGAAAGAATTGATTAATTATTATTACTTTAACCTGAAATAGGCAATCGAAAAGCTTAGGCTTTCCTTTGCAATTAAACTTTATTCAAGATAACCTACTAAATTATGACAATAGCCATAGTGGCAATTGGCATTTTGCTTGCCTTCACGCTTTTAACCTACAATAAGCTCATTCGCCTACGTAACAATGCCAGCGAAGGATGGAGCGGAATAGACGTTCAGCTAAAGCGACGAACAGACCTTGTTCCCAATCTGGTCACTACCGTGAAGGGATATGCCAAACACGAAGAACAGCTTCTAGAGGAAATAACTGCGCTTAGAAATCAAGTTATACCGAAACAATCGGTGTCCGAAACATCAAAATCAGCTGCTGATCTAGGGAAATCATTAAAAAAAATAATGGTTGTGGCCGAAGCTTACCCAGAACTAAAAGCAGATAAAAACTTCCTAAAACTACAACAGCAACTCTCTGAAATTGAAGATTATCTTCAAAAATCCAGAAGATATTACAATGGAACAGTTAGAGAATTCAACATTAAAGTTGAATCTATACCTTCCAATATTATTGCCAATATCTTTGGCTTTACAAAACTTGAGTTTTTCACACTTTCTGATTCAAATGATCGGACTCTACCTGAATTAAATTTTGAATAAGATGCATCGGTATTATTTAGTCTTTATAATGATACTGCTATCCGGCAGCTTTAGTCTTCTGGCACAAGATCAGGAGGAGATCCTCAAATACCATAGTGAGATCAATGTTCAACCTGATGGTTACTTAAATGTTACTGAAGACATCACTGTCAGAAGCAATGGTTACGATATAAAAAGAGGGATATTCAGAAGCTTCCCCGTCAGATACAGAGACCGGTACAACAACCAAGTAAGCGTAGGCCTGAAAGTACTCTCGGTAAAAAAAGATGGCAATGATGAACCTTATAAAGTAATACGGCAGGGAGATTATGAAGTTATCAGAATTGGTGATGAAAACACCTTACTAGCCCCTGGTATTTATTCCTATTCAATTTCTTACAAAACTGATCGTCAAATTGGTTTTTTCAAGGAATTTG
>TARA_R110000737_G_scaffold55339_2_pt1 | contig 14945 bp, 14 predicted proteins | sample TARA_R110000737 | Tara Oceans TARA_R110000737 (sample SAMEA4398027) | marine metagenome | biome: Polar Biome; feature: [SRF] surface water layer (ENVO:00010504); material: water (ENVO:00002006), including particulate matter (ENVO:01000060) such as... | depth 5 m
GGCCATACGAGTCTGAAACGATGTGTCTAACATGGCTCCCTGTGGTAGACCACCACCAAAACTTGGCGGTTGTGAACTTTCTAAAGGCATGCCGCCACCAATACTCGGCCTATTTAAATTTGCATTATTTTGATATGCGGGACGGTTTCTTCGGGGTAGTGCAGGCATAGTTTTATCCTAATAAGTCGTTTAATTATTTTGCGTTAAATTTAAACGTTGTTGGGTTATACGGTAATGTGCTTGGTTGCAATGAACCGTAATTTCCAAGATACCCATCAAGAGAACTCCCGCCACCCATTCCGCCACCCATTCCGCCGCCGCCACCGCCGCCACCGCCGCCCATTCCACCGCCGCCCATTCCACCACCCATGGGGTTTACTCCACCACCCATGGGGTTTACTCCACCACCCATGGCATTACCCCCGCTGGATACTATTTCTTGGTAATTTCCAAGTTGGGATGGATTTAAAATATTATCTAAATATGATGATGTACCACCCCCAGTATTAAAAATGTCAGAATTTGGCGGTGGTTGAGTTGCAGTTGGTTGCGTTGCAGTTGATTCCTGCTGAGTAGAATTTGTGTTTGGGTCGTATACGCTAGGCATACCACCTAAAAACGATTGTGCGTCAAAATTTATTCCTTGCGGTTGTAAACTACTGTAATCGACAGCGTTACCGAGAATCGCGTTTTGCATTTGAGGCGCAGCCTCAGATAAAGTTTGTTGAGCTTGCATATTGCCTTGATTCATAGTATCTAAAGCAGGAGTAAACCCCTGCCCCATAACATCAAAAGCTTGTTGTGAACGCTGCAATCTTGAATCGTTAGCTTGTCCGGAGTATTTATTAATATCCGTTTTTGCTTCTGCAACACCTTTTTTATACTCTAGCATACCTTTTTCGGTTGCTGCTATTTGCGCTTTTGAAGCGTCTTTAGCACTCCCTCCGAAAACTGCGTCTGTTATTGCACTCATTAAAATATACCTCGTTGAAACAGCACCATGTCGCAATGCGCCCCATCTTTAAAAAACCCGTCTTTATAACGGCCTATTTCTTTAAACCCTATTTTACGCGCAAATAAGGATGCGTAGCGTTTAGACGCTGGAATGTTAGTTATAATGCTATTATACATTTTAGGAGCATGAGTGCTAGCATACTTTAAAGCGGCTTTTCCAGCTTTTTCACTGTATTTTCTAAATGGTTTTTGAATAAACGGGTGAATTTCTAGCATAGTCCTGTTGTAAGGTTTAAATTGTACAACTCCTACTAGCTCATTTTTAGCGTGTATAGAAACCCACAAATCTTTAAAAACATCAACATAGTCTTTTAAAGCGTTTATACCAGTTCCATCTTCAACAATATCATTAAATAACGGCATTATACATCCCATTATTATTTCTTTATCAAAAATACGTTCTACGCTAACGTCCATCCTTTTGTCCTATTTCCACTTATAGATTGTGCTGTTTTTATGTATATTATAGCGCCTGTACTAGCTGATAAATCGTAATATGTAGCTCCAGCTTCAGCTTCTATTACAGCTTCAGGGCTTCCAGTTCCGGTAATTGGTATTCTAGCTTCTATTTCTTCCTGTGCTACACGCCCTTCAGTGTTTAAAAGACCGTAGTCGTCAAAAAAAATACGTGTTTTTGGTAATCCGCTAACCTTGCCCACTGCCAAGCCCTCGCTTATATGTAAGTTCCATACCAAAAAACCGTCTTTTTACAAAGTCACTAACCGTAACTTTAAATATGCAATACCGACTTACACGTCCGTTTTTATACCATATTTGACGTATTTTTCTATCACCTACAGCGCCTAAATAACGTGTTCTAGGATTTTCAAATACTGCCCCGTCCCTACTAACTTCTAATCTAATTTCAGGATTAGGCGCATCAGGGTTTCCAACTCCCGAATCGCACAAAACTTCTATGCTAGGGAGGCTAAAGCTATTCCCCATATCGTACAACGGTGACGTAGTAAAAAAACTAATTAATGGTTCATCATATTCTTTGTATACGCCTGCTTTTATCAATCCTATACGCCCATCCTCAGAATCCCCTACAAGTAGCTCATTATACGCACTTACCACTGTACGAATACGACATGGCTTTGTTACGCGAAACCCCCTAGTGTCTCTTGTTTCACTTTCTCGTTCATGCCATTTAGTTGTGGCAGTATCAAATATAAAAGTCCATTTGCTAGCTGTAAAAGCTATAAACTCATGCCCACGTAAGGAGTATGACCAGCTATATATATTAGAAACTTCTTCTTCGGATAGTTCATGTATTTTAGTGTCTATAGCTGTAGAACTTATTTTTTGAGGTTCTGAACCGTTAAATAGCCAGATTACAGGTTGCTCGTTAGCCCCGTTACCCACCCATAAAACTTTATTACCTATAGACTGTACGGAATTTGGAGCTATACACCCTTGGGACAAAACAAAGCCGTTTATACGTTGAAAAGGAACCCCCGCGCCACCTATATTACGGTATGTTTCTGTAGTTTCAGCACCCAATAAATACAATTGATTTTTAAATACAAATGGTGCAACTATTTCGTCAGGGTCAGCTTCCGCACTTATAAAATCAAGTGCGTTCCAATTTGTGCCGTCATTAGGCGAAGAAATAATAGCTTTTTTCTGGTTTGTAGTAACTACAAAATAAGAATCTATAAATACTACACGTTGGGGAGTGCCGTTAGCTTGAAACCCTGCGTCAGTAATACTTTGTAATTGAGGGGTTGCGGTGGGCTGGTATATATGACCATTACCGTCACTGTCTATAATTATTAATTGACGCCCATTGTCAGACATTGAAACAACGCCCGACCCTTCTATCTCCCCTAAATTTGCTACTTTATAACTAACCACACCCCCAAAACCTACCGAGCGGTCTAAACGGTATAAAAAAGTACCGTTAACAAAAAAAGGGACTCCGTTAAACACCCACGACCCCCTATTTGAAGCGGCGGCTTTACGACTTGTTGTTAAAACTTCTTCTAATCCCTGCACTTCAAATAAACTAGTGCTTGCTAACGCTGGAGCTTGCGGGTAATTAGGGTAAAGATTAACGCATCGTTGATTAGCAAAAGGGAGTGAATCTGACTCATAGTACCCGTTTCCTACGTCAATCGTAACGTTAGCCATTTATTTAGCCCTACAAACTATATGCTCAATTACAACATTATTAGAATTATCGTTATTTTCTACCCACATTTCCACAAAATCATTTGTACTGAGAGGTAAATCCCAAACTATTGAAATATTTGCAGTTGTAGTAGCGGTAACTTGTTGAGACACACCAGAAGAAGCTATAATAGTACCGTTTTTAGCAACGTAAAAAGTATACTTATTTGTCCCAGATGCACTTTGAAAAGTTATGGAAGCTGTTACATCTGTACCATGTTCTCTAATGCCGTTGTATGTAATCCTACCATTAACATTTGTTGTGAACAAAGAGGCTTCTGCTTCTGTAAACGCTCCGCTTATGACAACTGGAGTGTTTACAGTTGTTATAGTTGTTGTAGCCACTGATGTTAAATATGAAAGTGCAACTGGCCTTGTGTCAGATATTTTATTATTATTTCCAAAATCCCAACTTGCATCATTAACATTAATCGTATCTAACCCAATCATGCCACCGCTAATTGTGTTGTTATCGACAAAGCCAATTGCACCAGCAACTAAATTAGCTCCGGATGCTAAACCCTTTAAGAATTTTTGGCCTGACACGCTGTTAGCAATGTTAATGTTTATTAAATTTAAACTGGTAAATGTTGCAGCGTTTAAATCAACAAATATGGATGTTGCATCAGTTGTAGATTGCACTGTAAATGAATCAACATTTAAACGCCTATTAATTACTGAGCCAACTGTAAAACCCTGACCTGTGTGCGATTGAATAAAAAGATTATAAATGCCCGTTGCAGGCGCGTTTATACTGCCTAAGTTTTTAACCTGATATAACAAAATCCATCGCAGCAGCAAATTACCTACTGCTACTGCGCTAGTATTTAAAAATGTACCGTTAGCGCAACTAATACCAATTTCTTTTACGCCTGCCAAGCCATTAGAAAACGTGAACATATCACCTGTTCCGGTGTACGTCAATGTAGTATTAAAACTATCAGATGAACTTATTACGGTATTAGAACCGAACACAAATCTATTGCTTGTTGATATGTTGTTAGTTAAAAAGTAATTAATGTTGTCTTGCAGTGTTATAACGCCGGAAACGGGAGTTGGAAAGTCTGAAAGCTCACTAATTATTCTAGTGTTACTAGATAACGCAACTTCTGAGTTATCAATTATAATTTTATCGGATTCTTGAGTTATGGCTATACCACGTCCGGCATAAAGTCGTCTAAACTCAATAACGGCGGCTGTGCGATTTTTAATAATCTCGACACCGTCACTTGTATTACCTGCGTTGTTAAATTGACCTGATACCGTTATAGAACCGCTAGGGTTTACGCTAGTGCTAATACCTTGCGACCCTGCTACACCTCGAATATTGTAATTTGGTGCTACACCTGTAAGCAATGGTGCTGCTCCGCCACCGTTTAAACCTGTTATAGCGCCCGTAAGCCCTAAAGAAGTAGATAAATCACCGATAGTTACTCTATACAACGTGTCATTTGTAACTACAGGAAAAGTATCCGAGTTATTTACGGTACTTTTTCCTAAAGCTACCGCTAGTTGTTCAGGTATAGTTCTACAACTCATTTTTAGCACTCATTAATATCTTCGCAACAGTCTGGGTAAAACGGGTTTCTTAAATAACTACCGCTTGACCCTTCGTTTCCACTGCCTAGGGGTAAAGTACTGCCAAAATTGGAATTTCCAATTTTAACACCTATTATTTCCATTATTTTTAAAGACTCGTTAGCTGACCCAACTAAAGATTGGCTAACAGGGATGTCATACCCGCTTGCAAGTCGCATAGCTAAGTTAAAAACCATACCCTCATTAGCACCCTCTGGAACAGTTACAACGTCATTAGGTGAATTAACCTTAGTATAGCCTAATTTTACCCCTACAGCGTCATACGCTGCCATCATTCTGTTTAAATACCGTATTCCGGTGTTTAAATCAACTGCTGGTATGGTCTGTTCTTGCGCTTGTACCGTAAGTTCAGTTAAAGCGTCACGAATAATTGCCCCTGCTGTTTCTGGCATGGTTTTACTCCAAAGTACCTACTGAAAAATTAGGTAATTTAACTTTTTTAGGGGTTTTTATTTTCTTTTTAACTTCGGCGGCAAGTTTCTTTTTAGCTTTTTCCATATCTTCTTTCTCTTTTTTCTTTTTAGCTTTAGCCGTATCGCGTTTAGTTTTTACTTTTAAAATATCATCAAAATCTACATTTAACCCTGATACACCGTAATCATAAGATTTCATAATTTACACCTCTTTAGATACAGGTTTTTTCCGTCTTGGTGCTTTAGCTTTTGTTTCTTCCACAGGAGATAAACGCCACCCGTCTAACATCATTGTTTTTGCAGCATCTTCGGCGTCGTTAATTTCTATTTCACGCCCTTCTGATTTGTACAATTTAATTTTTTTCATGTTTTTCTCACAATTAAAAAAAGCCCCCTAAAAGGGGGCAAACTTGCTTGGAGACTTAAGAGCCGTAGCCTAATCCAGCGAAGAAAGGATTAAACGTAACGAATGCTGGTAGCAAATCAAAACGAATTTTCTGCGTGTTAGCATCACCGTCTGCGTACTTAGAAACACGAATTGAAAATCCGTCTTCTGTAGTAGCAACAGTATCAGTGCTGTACAACTTAGGTAGCTTAACAGTAGCCATACCAAATGCTTGCTTATGGAAAAACAAGTTAGGTTGAGCAGTGTAACCAGCAGTACCAAGTACAGTAATTACATCATTAGCAACGATAGGCGCACTAATGTTGTTGTACTGACCATTGGTTTCGCTTATACCTGCACCAGCTATGATTATTGTACCTGCACCGCCCGATAGTGTTACATCTTCTGTAACTACACCACGGAATTTAACCTGAGAACCCGTATTATCTACGAAAGGTAAACGAGTAGACTGGTTAAGGTAGTAACGACCTGTTATTTCAACAATAGAACCCGCCGCAATAACACCTGCAGTAGTCATACCGGAAACCGCTATTGCTTGAGTCATGGTGTCTTTAGCGCCAACGTATGTAACGATTGGGTTAGAAGCAACAATACCAGCACGATCAGTAAGGTTAGCGTTATCTGATACAGTTGATAATGTATTACAACCTATTGCTCTCATTCCGCCAAAGCTAGAGCTAATTTGTGCGCGTTCCCACGCTGTTTTAACTAGCGAATCGCCAGCGTTTAAACCTGCTTGCGCGTCTGCTAAAGCAGTGGTGGTATACGGGTTCATTAGGTATGAAATATCATTATCCATCGGTACACCGATAGATTGCATTAAAGCACCTGCGTAAGCAACGTCAGACCACGCATCAACAGCGTTATCAGGATTACCAACTGAAAGGTTACAGTTCTTACGCATATACGCTGCTAGGCGTGTTTCTAGTGATGTAACAACGCGCGTAGCCATAGGAGCAAGAATTGAATCTAATTGGTCAGACTCAAGAGCTTCTTCGATATTTTCCCATTCAGTAGCTACAGTAATGTAGTTTTGAACAGTAGCAGTTGCTTTACCAGTTATAATATCTGATTTAGTAGCTGCTGAAATATCACCGTTTGTGGTGCTAATTTCGTTGTAATCGTGAGGTCGTTTTACTGCTACTTCACCACCAGTGCGCGGAGTAAACCGACCTTGGATTAATTGGGTGTCAATAGTTTTAGTTACGACGCGACTAGCTTCAAATTTTTCTAAAAATATTCGTGCTAGGTCTTCGACTGTATTGGAGTTAAAATTGTTAGCCATGATGAATTACCTTATTCAAAAGTTGCTCTGCCACCAGTAAGGGGGTATTTATCCCTTTTACTTGGTGTCCCACCTTTTATTTTTGAAGGGGGGCGCGGAGCGTTAGATTTACGATTAGTAATAGCCAGTTTTGGCTTTACTTTCTGTTCAATATACATTGCCGCTTGTATTGGATTAGCATACGCAATTTCCATTAACTCGTTGATGTTATTTCCAAGATAGGCCGTGATAGCTGCGCCTTTTTCATCTTGTAAAATGTGCATCGCAACCGCTTCGTTTAAACCTACTTGGTTTATCACTTGGCTTGCTTTTGTCAACTGCTCGCTAGAAATGCCCATTTTTGTAGCACGTTCTGTATAAACTTGAGCTGCCGTTGCAATATGTTGCTGTTGCGCCAACTGTTGTTGTTGATTGCTATACTGCTGCTGCTGAGAAAAATGTTGTTTTTGCTGTTGCCACGATACCCGTTGCTGAACCGCTTGGTCACGCTGCATTATTGCGGCATTAAATTCCCTATCACTAACCATATCAGGGTCAGGTAACTCAGGAATATTAGGCTCTTGCTGGTCAAGTATATGACTTTGCAAACGTACAAGTTCTTGCTGCCGCTGGTCTGCTAATCTTTCCGCTTCACGACGTTTTCTAGTTAACTCACCAATTCTTTCTTCAATTTTAGGATTGGTAGGTTCATTAGTATGTCCGGCTTTTTCTTCGTGTTCGGTATCACTATCGGGTTCTGAATCCGCTGGCTGTTCATCGGCAGCCTCTACTATTTCCTCAATTTCTACCTCTAAAGGTTCGATTGTGGGTTCGCTTTGCAGGTCTACTTCGTTTTCGTCTAACATTTTTACCCCTTACAGGTCGCCTTGATTGTGGCTCAAGTCGCCATACTATTAACGTATATTCTAACCACGTTTAAACAATATACTAGCTTTATATGGTTAAAAAATCTACTTTTCTAATGAATCAGTAAGATTTATAGCTGATTCCTCATATGCTTGGGTCGCTGTTGGTGACATTATCACGTCTGCGCCTATGGCATTTTTTATCTGCGCCATCGCATTTGATAGCGTAGTAATTTCTTTCATTTGTAGCTCCATCATGCGTATCATCATATCTGATTGGTCACGCTGGGCTTGCAATGCTACTTTACTTCCTTCTTGGTCTATACGCTGTTGCGTCTGTTGTATTTTAGCTGAATCTACGGCTAACTTACTTTCAGTTTTTTCTTGGTCAAGTTGATATTTAACCTGTAATTCTTGCATTTTTATTTCGTGTAGCTGTCCAAGGTTTTGTTCGCGCATCTGCTCTGTTTGCGCTTTCATCTGCTCGATTTCCATTGCTATCTGTTCAACACTAGGTTGTTCTGGCTCTTGAGAACGTTCTTCTTCGTCTGCCAGTTCTTCTTCGGTCATTTGGTCAAATGGAATAACACCGTTTTGCATAGCTTGCGCACGTAGCCTTTCAGCTATTTTGTCAAACCCTACAGCGTTTATGTTGTTCATCCATATATCACCCGCTGTTTGTATTAAACTTGGGTCACGTTCCATTGCCCTAAGAAACATTTCTGAGGATTCTTGCTGGCGATTTTTATACGAAGCGCCAATGTCGCACACTACGTCATATTTACCTTGGCTTAGGTCGTTCAATAAAAACTGTTCGCCAGTTTGTTGGTCTACTACTACTTGATTCATAATAGCCATTTCAATAGCGCCGTCTTCACGCAGTATACGAACCTGACGAGTTGCATCATAAACAACAGGTATGGCGGTGTTAAGAATTACACCTGTTCTACATATGGCAACTTCCATAGCTTCAAAATACACTGAAGTACCGTTATTCCCTCTGTCTATCTGCTTTTCTATGGCAACGCCTGACTGTAGTTGCGTATTTGCGCCCATATTAGCTGCAAACAACCCAGCAGAGCGGCTTATAGCTTCATCGGATTGACCTATTATAGTTTGCAACGCAGGGTTAACTTGATTACCTTGCGATTCGTAAGGTGGCGGCGTATTACCTTCCATATTATAAAACTGAACAGGGTTCATATTTGTATTCATACTGCGGATAGAGTCTTCATGCCCTTTAGCTTGCGACGGGGTCATAAAAATCTTTTTACGGGGTGCTAACGCTACTTCCTCTACATTACGTGATACTGCATAGTTGTGGACTCTTTGCATGTCCATTAATTTTTCTACTACGCCACGATATATAATTTTACCTTCTGTGATTTCAAAATTACCGTAGGCTGGAACAATTGGAACACAATCAAATACTGTTTTTTCAGGGCTAGATAGCCAACCGCCTGCGTCAAACATACGAAAACAACATATTTTTTGTTTTACGTCGCGTTCATCTTCTATTGTTATGCCTTGGTTTAATAAATCATCTAATACGTCTTCTACACCTTCATCGGTGCTCCGCAGAACTTTACCATCAGACATAAGATACAGTTGAGCATCTTCTTCTTTAATGTAGTATAAATGCCCTATAGTAATAGCATCTGGTTTGTGATAATAGGAACTGCTCCACGAATCAGTACCTAGCGATTTCATTTTACCTTTAGGAAACTGGTCTTCGTAAGCATCTTTGGTGATGTAGTGCAGTACCACACCCCATTTAGCATCTGAACCATCATTTGTTAAATCGTTAGGGTCAAGCCACACTCTATCGTGCGCATCATGTACAGGTTCTACAATTAAATCTTGGTCGAAAGATGATTCGTTAAAATAATCGTGCGTTACAACCCATGCAGCGAAGCCGCCTTTTACTACTTTACGTGCGGCTTGTGAAAAAATTGAATCTGCGTTAGACAGATTTCTAATATTCCTAATAAGCCCGTCGCGCGTTTGCGCTAGATATTTTGTAGCGTCTCCGCCAGCAGGTCTAATTTTAATTGAAAACTCAGCATTTTCTAGCTCGCCTGCAATCTGATTGACGATGGGGTTTGTTCTATCATCTGTATATCTAGGTTTACCGCGCATTCGAGTGATAATGTCTGGTTCCCACTGACCATCTCGCTTATCAACAAAGTCGTGTGCTTCTCTAACAGCGTTACGCATGTCTCTTTGTGTACCCTGCGCATCTCGCAGCATGGTTACTACTTCGTCAAGTTTAGTATAGTTCATTAATCCCACCAAGAATCAAAAGTTACTACCGGAGTACTGCGTTTAGACAGGCTTATTTCCGGTATTTCCATAGCCATTGCAAAGCAATCTGCCATATTAGGTGACACAATTTTATGCTTACGCCACATTTCATCTTTTGACATAAGCTGAATTTTGCCAGAATTGTTGTGCTTACGGGGTATTCTACACACTTCTGAGCGTAATTTGTCCAATAACTTAATATCTGAACTTATAGAGATGATATTATCAGGTGCTATATACTCACCCATTTCTATTGCTCGATACGTCTGCCACATTCTTTCAGCTAGCTTAGTATAAAATTGCGCTCTTTTGTTTACAAACATCTGTTTATTAGTTTTTGTACCTTCTGCCCATTTCCCTTCATAAGGGTAATCAGGCTGGTCTGGCGTTTCTGACCCTCGATACATTCTAGTTTCGCATTTGATACCGTCTAAACCTTGTTCTACGGTATCACGTAATAATGCTCCAATGCCGTCGCCATCCCAAACAAACAAATCAATACGTTCTTGCCTAGCAAGTCTAAGTCCTTCTCCCGTATCCACATTACCATTTTCTCCGTTAAACTCGCCAAAGTCGTAGAAGAAAATTCCGGTACGTATCGCATACCCTGTGGAGTCTTTACCAGTATCACTGGGGTCGAATGCCATAATTTTTGCGCCTGTCGGCTCAATTTTAAGCTTCTTGTGCGAGTCAATACACGCATCAAAATGTTCCGGCGGTATGATAGAGTTTTCGACTTCTTCAAGATAATGCCCTCTCCATTTATGGTTGTACTCTGCCCTAGATAAGTTTTCGTAGTCATCTTTACGTTCTTGTTCCAGACCTGAACCTAACCACCATTTTTCAGGCATGTCGTTATAGTTAGCTTGCGTAACCATAATAGTGTCGTCTTCGTAAAACCCTGACGCCTCTAAAGTAGGCTCTGCCCTTGATAGGTATTTTTTAGCTACCGCATCTTCTCTCGAACGGCGGTTCATCGTTATCCAAATTTCAGGCATCCCTAATTCTTGCAATGTCTTCTCACCGCTTAAATACCGCTCGGCTTGTAATGCTGTCATACGCAATGACGCAGTTAGCACTCGCAGCGATTCACCACTTAGCGTTTCACCTTCTTCAATCCATATACCGTCTAAACCCTGCAACACTCCTTTTAGTGAAGTTACGTTACGTTCTAAACCTTTGTAAAAAGCATAGCCGCCTGATTTATGAACTAGCTTGCGGTTTGATTCTTTAAACTCGTCCGTCCACCCACAACGCTCGGCTTCATCTAGCAGCGTCCTATGTACTGATTCATCTAGCGAGTTTTGAAACTCACGCGAGCAGCACCATATTTTTCCCATACGTAAACGCGACAGAACATAGTCTGCTGCGAACGTAGTTTTAGTAGACGCCCTACCACCGACAAATATCTTAACTCGTTTTGGAGTTTGTATTGAGTGTCCGAATACGTCTAAACATTTTATTTGCGACATGGTAAACCTTATAGAAAGCGTGACAGCAGTTTAGACGTGCTACAGGCATTAGTCAATTATGTGCGTCCTTTTTATGGAGCCAAAAATTTTATAGGCCGCCTTTTAAATATATTAAAAAATTTTTCTATAGGCGGTTTTTTATATGACGCCCCACGGGGGTGGGGGTGTATATATATATATTTATATATGGAACCTTAATATGTGGATCGTATCCGCCCATCTCGTTTATACGTCAATCAATCGCGCCAGAGTACCATAACGCCATAAAAATCAACATCTTACGTATATATAGGCTGCGTATATACGCTCTAAGTCTATAGCCTGTGCCGCGCGCGTCGTGCTGCTAGCCGCGACGGTGTAGCCGTTGCGCGTATATACTCAGGCGCGGGTTCTGGCTCTGGCTCTGGCTCTGGCTCTGGCTCTGGCTCTGGCTCTGGTAGTAGTGCTGTACTGTTAACACCAACGAATAGTGCAGGCTTAATGCTGTCACTGTTAGTCGTGTGTTCTATTATTTGTTCTGCTCTGTCTGAGTAACCATGCTTACCTAATATGAGCTTCGCAATGCTCGCATTGTACGCACCGGATAGCCCGCCAGCTATCAACGTCTCATGTTGTAATAGTTTTAGCTGAGTCAATATATTAGCTATATCTATAGAACGCTTACCATATTCATACAGCGTCGGTGACGCTATGCCTAGATATAACGCTAAACCCAGCGCACTCGGTAATGGATTAATCGCGTCTAAATATGCGCCGTTTAAATAGTCCTCAGCTTTAGAAATTAGCGCCGGTGTCAGATTGCTTGGTCTACCTAAAATCAATCCATCTCTTGATAATGTTGCCATTTTGTTTCCTATAGTTTTTATATGATATGCCTATATTCTACATAATATACGTGTAAATAGCCTGTTTTTAGCCTAAAAATGGCCTATTTTGTACGTTTTTTAAACAATTTAGTGAATAATTGCTAAAATTGGGTGATTTTAATAAATATTCACTTTAAAAAATAAAAATCCCGCTCCCGCGCAGCCCTTTAAATTGGCGGCATTGTCGTTGTATATTCCCGATTTCATGCGATCGCTTTAAATTGATATCAGTATCAAGGTTCCACATGTCATACGCTTAAAATTGATTACAGAGCGTCCTATACTCGATACATTAAATACTCGTAAAACAGTTTATGCAGTTTTTTGCATAATTGCATAGCTATTCACTTACGGGACAAACGGACAAAAAAAAACGGAAAAAGCAAAGACTTTCCAGCGCTGTAAATACCTGTGGTTTGCTGGCGTTAGTACATATATATATATATTTATTTTTTAAAAAGTTTTCTATATATCTATATATTTTTGTCCGTTTGTCCCGACCGCGTCCGCACCCCGCACCAATGCTGGTTTTGACGTCGGGACAATTTGCGGACAAAATAAAAAGCAGCCTATATTTTTTGTCCGTTTGTCCCGAAAAACGACCTATTCTGTACATTTTTTAACCATCTCTATGATACGCCTATAAATAAATTTGCATTGTTATATATATGCGTACTATAATTTGGACTGAGGCAAAAACCGTACAAAATAAGCTAAATCGTACGTTTTTTAACCAAACACCGGACAGTTTTAAAAACTGTCCGCATAATCGGACAAAATACGGGACAAAAAACAATGAATAATATGCATATAAACCGCGAAGAATGGCTGACTCAATCAGCCGATTTAATAGAAAGTTTAATAATTAATCCGGCCATTGAAAAACATAGCATAACAGTAGAACCGGACACTATTATAGCCGTCTCTATCGGTCACCCAAAAAGCAAAAACGCAATTGGTGAAAACTGGGCGCGACGCGCGTCCGAAGACAAGAGGACGAATCAGATCTTTATCACCCCCCATTGTTCAGATTCTTTGAGGATTTTAGACGTGTTGGTCCATGAGATGTGTCATAGCTTCGATGATAATAAAAATGGTCACAAAGGCCGTTTTGCAACGCTTGCTAGAGCATGCGGATTAGACGGATTACTAACAGCTACAGTAGCAAGTCCAGAGCTGATAGAGACGCTTAAGTCTATAGTTGACGTGCTGGGTGAAATACCACACACAAAATTAGACGCGGCGCTATCAGGACGCAAAAAACAAAAAGGGCGCATGTTGAAAATCATTTGTTCTGACTGCGGCTTTAAATTCAACACCTCAAAACTACAAATTGAGCGCATAAGACCCGATAGCGAGTGTAACTGCTGCGGCGCTAGCGGTACTTTTATAGACTCAATTATCGAAGCGCTAGCATAAACTAGCGCCGTTTAAACGACTTAATCACTTAATCACTTAATTAAATAGGACTTTTACAAATGAACATAGCAACTTTAAAACTTACACTATTAAAAGCGTTCTCTATTAAAACAGTCGGAAAGTCTGACTATGAAGTCATGCAGTTAGCGCAAGCTAACGGCTTAATCACTAACGACCAATTGGCGGAGCATGTAAACGCCATACCCGACGCCGCTGAGGTAGAGAAATTCGTTAACGCACCAGCACCAGCACCAGCACCAGCACCAGCACCAGCGCCCACACCAGCACCAGCGCCCACTGCTGAGATATTAGCTCAATTAGTGGCGTCGTTAACGCCTGCGGCTAACGTAGATGAAACGAGAATAGTTGAACTGATAAAAGAACATACCACACCAGCGCCGCGCGAGCTTATAGTTAAAAATCCGGAGTTTGCGCACGTTGAAAATAACGTAGGTATAACCCATCCAGCGTTTGACGAGGCCATTGAATTTATTAATATCGGCATAGACGTATTTTTCTACGGTGAAACGGGGTCAGGAAAATCAACGACTGCGCGCAAAATAGCAGACGCGCTAAACCGCCCGTTTTTTTCAATGGGTGCATTAATGACCAAATTTGAAACACTAGGCATAAAAACACCCGACGGCTACAGTCCGTCAGTAATACGCAAATGGTTAGAATCAGAAAATGGCCTATTGTGTATTGATGAAATTGACGCAAGCAGCCCGAACGCGCTTACAAGCGTTATGGCGTTATTCGATGCTAATGGGGAAATGACGTTCCCCGACGGTGCAACGTTGCAACGCAACGAGAAACATCAAATAATCATCACAGGCAATACCACAGGCAATGGCGCAAATGCTAAATACAATTCGCGCATGAAGCTTGACGACGCTTTTCTAACTAGATTCGTGCGTATTGAACATGGCTATGATGAAAATTTAGAGAACTATTTAGGCGGCATAGTTATAGCAGAATACGCGCGCAAATTTAGAGCTTTGTTAGTTAGCAAAAAGCTGCACGGCGCTATCATCGCACCCCGTACAATTTTACAGGCCGCAACGGTGTTCAACTATTTAGCCGCACCGAACATTAAAAAGCGCATGCTTAAAACGATTTTTAAGCAAGGTTTGAGCGTTAAAGACTATCA
>TARA_R110000737_G_scaffold34232_2_pt1 | contig 14913 bp, 8 predicted proteins | sample TARA_R110000737 | Tara Oceans TARA_R110000737 (sample SAMEA4398027) | marine metagenome | biome: Polar Biome; feature: [SRF] surface water layer (ENVO:00010504); material: water (ENVO:00002006), including particulate matter (ENVO:01000060) such as... | depth 5 m
CTCTATTGCCAACAATTTCACATTCGCTTGTGTTTTTTGCCTTTCGGTGATTTGTAGTTCTTTTAGCGCGTCCAACTGGGCTTGCACGATTTTATATTCGATTTTTACCCGTTCATATTCTTGAGTTAACTCAGGGGATGACAATTGCATAATGATACTGTCAGGGCCAACAATAGCACCAGGTTCCAGCAGGCGTTTTATCACTTTGGCACTTATTCGAGATGACAACCACTTTCTATTTATTGCCACCAGATTGCCCGGCGCTCTGACGTCCTGTATGAGCACGCCTGACGTTACCGTTGCAATAGCCAGCCCTTGAGCTGAAATAGTCGCCTTACCCTTGGTCGAGTTAAGGAAAAATGAGTTAGCAAGCCAAGGCAGCAAAATAATCAGAAAAACACCGATAATTACATAAGATTTTATCGACTTTTTTGCATTGTTTTGTGACTCAAGAATAGTTTGCATGTAACACCGTGTTGCGCATTTTGAAGATGAGCTAAGCTTAGTGATGTTTTACAATGAATTTTGAGCTAATCGTTGAAGTTCAGTTAGTTATCGATGAAGCGCAGAAATTGTCGATGAGCCGCGACAGACAGACTTTTTATGCCTAATTTTTGCTATTACTTTCGATTAGCGTAGTTTTTATGGACGTTATCAATAAATTCAAGCCATGTGTCATTCGGCTGCCATATATCAAGCATCTGACGCCTAGCAATTGATTCATCTATCCCCAATTGCGTGGTTTGATAAAGATAGGTAAATACAGAGGCGCGATAATTTAAACGACAATGGACAAATACCTTTTCATGCTGATATGCCTTCATTAAATTAACAAAGTGTTGAAAATCGTCAAACGTTGGCTGGTTCCAGTCAACCGCTATTTGTTCAAATGACATACCTAGTGCGTTTATGCGTTGTTTTTCCTGACTAAAGTCCCCCGGAATTAAGTTAATAATATGCTGATAATCATTTCGACGAATTAATTCAAATTCATTTTCTGCCGGCATCCCTGAACTGGCTAACCTCTTAGATAATAAGCTAAAGTTTTTAATGTTTGCTATTGAATCGGCTTCGCTGTGCGCCTTTGCATGAAGTAGTAGCAGTAACAAGGTGACGACAATGATGATTTTTTTCATAACTTCCTCTATCAAACATTTGATTTATAATGACTTAACCACTTTATGATTAAGGCGTCGCATGAAGCCGTTGATATAAGATGTCTCGGTAATTTCGGCTCAGTTTTACCGTCGTATTGTCACGTAAAATTATTTGATAATCACCGCTGTCGACACTGATCAGCTCGCTAACATAGCTTAAATTTACAATACAAGAGCGGTGCACGCGCTGAAAGCCTTGCTCATGTAAGCGATTTTCCATGTTTTTCATGGTTTCGCGCACCAGATGCGATTTTTTTGGCGTGTGAACGGTAACATAATCACCTTCGGCTTCAATCCAGTAAATATCTTCTGACTTGAGCAGGAAAACATGGCCATTAGCGCGGATCACTAAGCGTTCATTTTGGTTAACAGTTGAAGCTTGCTGGCTTGGTTGCGGGCTAAGCCCCTGTGTTTGGCTTAATAACTGCGTGAGTTGTGCACTACGTTGTGAAATAGCATTTTTTAAAATTTGCTCGCGAGCATGAGTTAAACTTTCTTGAAAGCGACTTTTCTCTATTGGTTTTAATAAATAGTCACAGGCATGAGTATTAAACGCCTCTATGGCATATTCATCATAGGCTGTTAAGAAAATCACCGGCGGCATATGTTGGCTACCCACGGCATTGACTACGTCAAAACCATTGATTTTCGGCATTTTGATATCAAGAAAAACTAAATCTGGCTTTAACGACAATATCGCTCGAATGGCATCACTACCATTTTCACATTCGCCGATAATAGTGAACTCTTTTTCCGCTTGTAAGTGCAGAGCAACGCCCTCTCTGGCTAAAGGTTCATCATCAACAATTAATACCTTTATCGTCATGCTTGTTTATCTCCAGCCTTAATGGCTAAGGTTAAGGCTACCGTAACTCCGCCACGTTCGTTGCTGCTAAAATCCAAGCTATGGCTCGCGCCGTATAACTGTTTTAATCTAGATTTCACATTGCTTAAGCCGATACCCTGCTTAAAATTCTTATCTTCAAAGTTACAACCAGCGCCATCGTCAATAATAATAATCGTTAGATCCTCGTCCTGCACGCTACAACTGATCGTTAATGTGCCTTTACCTTCTTTTTCTTCCAAACCATGCTGCATCGCGTTTTCAATTAACGGTTGTAACAACATCGAGGGAACGAGGATCTGTAAAGCATTATCATGGTAATGCTTCACGATACTAATTCTGTCGCCAAATCTTACCTGCTCTATCGCCAGGTATTGTTCAACATGCTGTAACTCTTTTTGTAAGGGGATCCATTGTTGCTCTTTCTCATCTAGAGAGTTTCTAAAGAAATTACTCAGTCGATTAATGGTTTCAGTGGCTTTTGCTGTTTCAGCTTTCATCACTAGTACTGAAATAACATTGAGGGTATTAAAAAGAAAATGCGGATTTATCTGCATTTTAAGGGTTTGCAGCTGTGATTCGATAAGTTGGTTATTAAGCTCGCTGGCCATAAGTGCTTTTTTATCGGCAATTTGAGCGAAGTTTTTAACATTTAAATTAGTCACTAAAATAGTGTAAATAATGCTATTAAATAAGAAGATATTATCGCCAAATAGAAAATGACCAACATGCTGCCAAGGTTGGTAGCTTTCCATTCCTGGTGTCATATTTTCAAAAAAATGATAATGGAAACTAATAAATAATCCCGAGATAATTGATAAGCTTAGTAAGAAAAAAGCGTGTAATAATAACCCTTTCAGCCAATTCTTAGGTTTAATAGGAAAGCGGAGTGCTAGCCAGAGAGAAATAGGCGTGAGAAACCACCAAGGCAACCATATTCTTAAGGTGAAGAATTCTACGTGCGCAAATATATTCATTTCAAAGTGATGGCTGGTCAGCCCATTTGATATTTGTGCGAGCAAAGAATATAAGGCTAAACCCAGCCAAATAGCGACTAATATAAGGCTAATATTCTTTATGTTTATCGCTTGCTCATTGTTTTCTTTCATTTTGATAGGGCCATAATAAACTAAAGTCAGTAGATTTTGAAAAATGTTAACGATCAACAGTTTACCTGTTTACATTTATATTTAACAAGCGCGTAACGCCGAACAGTAAAGAAACCACTGTGAAATGACTGAAAATAGCGATATAAAATTTATTTTAGCCTTAAAATAGTTTTGCTAAGGCTATACGTTAAATCTACCAATTATTGAGATCGCACTATAATATAAAGTAACAAGGTCTCGATTAGATAAAAATAGCTAAAATTAACTCCAAGCGTTTTTATTGTATAGTGGCTTATAGCAGTAACGAGTGCAGCTAAACATGACAAACTTTATAGATAATGATGATAATGCTTTAGCACTTAAGCTAATGCGTTCAGAGAAAAAATTTTCTACCATGTTCCAATCATCGCCTGTTGGCATGGCAATAGTTGATGCAGAAACAGGAAAGTTCCTTGAAGTTAACGATGCCGTTCTAAGATCAACAGCTTATACAAAACATGAATTTATTAATTTAAGCTATTGGGATATTACCCCGAGGGAATATGAGAAACAGGAACATCAACAAATTAAAGAACTCGAAAAAACTGGCCATTTCGGTCCCAATCAAAAAGAATATATTCGCAAAGATGGTACAAGATATCCCATTATCATTAGCGGTGTCGCATTAACAGATACCGACGGTAGAAAAATTGTTTTAGGGATTATTGAAGACATTAGTAAACGCAAAGCCTATGAACATAAATTAGAACATTACGCTTTATATGATCCTTTAACTAATTTACCTAATCGCCGCTTATTATCGGAGAGCTTGCAGCAATCATTAGCTCAATGTAAACGAGATAAAAAATCACTCGCCTTACTTATGATTGATTTAGATAAATTTAAGCCTGTTAATGATACCTTTGGTCACAAAATTGGGGATAAATTATTAATAAAAATCGCCCAACGCATTACAGATATAGTGCACAGAGAAAGTGACACGGTAGCGCGCCTTGGCGGTGATGAATTTGTCATTATACTGCCCAAAATCACCAAAACACAGGATGCAGTTAAAATTGCAGAACGAATTTGTAACGCACTTGCTAAGCCATTTCATATTGAAAAAAATAGCATCACAATTTCTTCAAGTATTGGTATCGCAATGTTTCCAGAGCATGGAAATAATGAAAAGGCATTAATGGTCAATGCCGATGTAGCTATGTATAAAGTCAAAAATGAAAATAGAGGTAGTTTTAAGTTATTTGAAAATTAATAGATGCTTGACGTATTTTGACAATGGCTACGATTTAAACAAGCTATAACCAGAACGTTGGTAAACCGCTTTGATTTGGCTTGAAATAAGTAATTACTGCGTCTACGTTATTACCGCCCTTTTTGCAGCTCTTATTCAGTGTGGTTGCAGCGAGTATTGCAACACCAGCATAAATATCCACATGCTGTAAAATCTAGCCTTGAGGTACTATCAGCAACAATGGCAGATTTTTTATGACAAACGACCAATCGAGCGCCATGGCGATAATCTCCACTGAGCACAAGATCAATGAACTTGTGATTTAAATCACTAAAACAATGCTCGCTATGGTATAAAAATTATCATCCACTAACTGCCAAGCGGTTGCTCTACAAAATTAGCTAAGTAGTTTTCACTTTTAAAATTTATCAATAAAGGCTTTACCGAGAACTTAGGTATTTTTGACTAAAAAAATCGCCTAACAATGGCTCAGTTTTACCGACTAATCAACCGTCTTTGCTGCTTTCAAAACTAAAAACTTGGTTCTTTCCGCGTTTTTTAGCCTCATACAAGGCTTTATCAGCCCATTTAAGCAATTTTTCAGCTGCATTGTCTGCACTCGGTATGATGGAGGCTATGCCAATACTGATGGTAACAATACCAAAGGGAGAAACGGCATTGAGGTACTTTTTTTCCTGCAACTCTTGACAAATCGTCTGAAAAAAAACAAAAGTAGCCGCTCTATCCGCGCCTTGTATTATGATGACAAACTCATCGCCACCGTATCGGGCAACAAAGTCATCGGGCCGATGCATGTTACTGGCTAAGATTTTAGCAAGTAGAGATAGACATTCGTCACCAGCTTGGTGACCGTAATGGTCGTTATAGCCTTTGAAAAAATCCACGTCCAACATCGCCAATGTAAACGGCTCATTGCAGCGTCTAGCTCGGGCCAAGTTTTTGCTTAACATCTGATCAAAACACCGACGGTTACCAATACCGGTTAAACTATCTGTGGTACTTAGCTCCATTAACAAGCTATTAGCTTCCTCAAGTGCCAGAGTACGTTGGCGCACCTTTACTTCAAGATCTTTGGTCAAATGTTTTTGTTCCCCAAACAAAATAGCGACCCCCATGCCAACCGTGCTCATCAGCAGGATGAACTCTTGTGTACGCAAAATCATGGTATGTGCGGAAACATCACCAAAGGGCCGATTACCAGTGGTTTGCGCCCATGCTGTACCAAGTGCCAGTAGCGCAATTGCTAATGAGGTCCACCGCGTACCTAAGCGCACTGCGATATACAAAATAAAAGGCAATAGCACCATAGGTGTCAGTAACAGCCCATCATTTTGGCGCTCCGCGGTGTGAGTGAATATAAGACTGGCAAATACCACACCAAGCAGTAACACCAATGCGTCCCACCACTTTAGATCCAGACGGCTCGGTGACGACTGAAGAAAAAATAATAGCAGCGGCGTATATATCAGTAGCCCCAAAGCATCTCCGTACCACCACAATAGTACTAATGTAAGATAAGAAGCACTGTTATCATCTAGCGTCATCAAGACACCGCCGGCAAGAAAAGCACCGCACAGCGCCCCTAAAACGGGTCCCGCGAGCAGGAACTTTCCAAAACCTCGAATCCGCTCCAAACTTAATGATGCTTTTGCCTTGCGCAATAGATAATACGCCACCAAGACTTCTATAACGTTACAAACACTCAACGCAAAGGCTTGAAAGGCGGGAAAAACCGGCAGATTGGCAATGAGATCTGAGCTGAAGGTCAAACTAATCAACAAGCCTATTCTTAGATGACGAAAATGGAGCAATGCGGCTAAGAGCACTGCGTTGGGCAACCAGACAACAACTTCGCCTTCAGGTGAGAAAGCGGTCAAAAAAGTGAGTTTTACACTCGCGAAATGTACTAGCGGAAGCACCAGATAGACTAGCCAAGCTTTACTTTTCTGATTTAAAATATCAATGAGATTAATTCGATGTTCTTCGCTTTTCATATAAACCCAATTGTATTATCAATAGTTACGTTATTTTTATTGTTTACAAAGCAAGTGCTGCTAATAGATCTTTGCTAAACAGTACAAAGGTATATATTCCAGACGGTTCAATTTTTAATATTAACTTGTGTTCTTATAGTAGACCTGTTCCTGCGTAACTTCAGCTAATATATTTAATCAATTGTTTGGCCGCTAAAAATAAGCTGTTAATATTCAACATTTTCGTGCTCAAAGCTAACAGCCATGGAGTCATAAATTTTGTCGTGACCAAGCTAACTCCCTACAAGCGGGTATTGAGTTAAGCAAACGCACCTTCATGATTAACGATAGTTAGTGGTAAACATACCTAAGGGCTATTGTTTAACTTAAAGGTGTCAATATTCTTATATATTAATGTATATAGATTGACTAGACTCGGGACAAAGAATCTGAGTTTGTAATTATCTGAGGTGTTGAATGGCTAATGTATTAGTGGTTGGTAGAAGAGGCCGATGTTATCGCGCGGCATTAAATATGGGCCATAAAGTGTTTCTGTGGAGCGACGGGCCCCTGCACGAAAGTCGTAAAGAAAAGTTGGCTGGTTGCATTGAAACGGTATTTAAAAGTTGTGAAATACGGCTTTTAAAATCTGCAATAGATACTATTCGTGAATTTAATATTGACTTTGTCATTGCGGCGACTGAATCCAGTGTCGACCTAGCAGCTATGATTCGCGAGGAATTCAAACTTTCAGGAACACCGCTTAAAATCACCAACATTTTACATAATAAAAACGAAATGAAGCTGGAAGCTTTAAAGCATAATGTGCCCATTACAAAGTTTCACCTCATCACTGAAAAAGATACGCCAGAAGCGTTAATCGAAAAATTAAGCTTGCCGCTGGTGATTAAACCTGTAGCTGAATCAGGTGCAAGGGGCGTTATGGTGCTAAAAAGCCTCGAGCAGGTAAAAGCGCATGCCAAACCCGGACTACTGGCAGAAGCTTTTGTAGCAGGCAATGAAGTCAGCGTGGAAACGTTTATTCATAACGGTATTGCTATTTTTCACAATATCACTGATTACCTTCACCAATGGAGAAAATCAATATTGCCAGCAAGCTTAGACCAAGACTTGCAGCAACAAATCATCAAAATAAATAATCGAGTTATTGCTGGATTTGGCGTCCAAAATGGCATGACCCATGCTGAATTCTATCTGACAAAAGATGGCCCTGTATTTGGCGAGATGGCAGTTCGACCTCCTGGTGGTTACTACATGGAGCTTATTGAATATGCCTATGGCTTTAATCCATGGCAAACTTATGTAGAACTAGAGACCGGAGCGACACCAAAACCTTTACCTGTAAAAGCAAACAAATACGCTTGTGTGCTTATGATTCATCCAGGCGCCGGTATTGTTGATGAAGTTGCTGGCCTAGAGAAGTTCACGGAACTTAAAGAGATTGAGCGATTCAAATTTAAAATCGCATCTGGCGCTGTAGTGCCCGAACATGACAGTACCAGTAGTGAAATAGGTCATGTACTTATGTCGGCAGATTCACGAAAAACCTTGCTTGAAAAATTAAAAATTATCGAAGATAGCCTGGTCATTACCATGAAGCGTTAGCGTTATAAAGGTTGCGCTTTAAGCGGTAATTTCACCGTAAAACAAGATATTCAGCTCAAGGGCAAATGAGGTAAGGGCTATTATCAGCAACGCTATACTGCGTTACTCTAATGCTCTCATTAATGTAGATAGATGTACAAACCTATGGAGCCATCGCTTGTTTACAACCCTTCTATGCTGAGCTTTTAAAGCAAACTAACACAGGACTGGCTTGCTAGTTTAGCTGTCTAACAGCAAGCGGATAGCGAATCATCGCCAATATTATTGAATTGAACAACATAAGTGTTACGCTCTACAAGCCATAATTGCCCTAAGTACATTCAGCTACTTAGCGTCAGTCTGTAGCGATAAACCTTCGCCGCCTATTGACTTGAAAAAAGCAAATTTTTAAATAAAAACCGATTTATCAGCTTGTTTTAATACCCATTAAAATCGATATAAGTCTATATATTCATCAAAGTAATAAATTGCACTAAAGCTGTTTATCAACAATCGGCGTATGATACAAAACCTGCTTTTGTTCAATCAGGTCCACTAAATTTGTCATAACACTTTCATAAAATTTGTTGTCATCATTATTGAGTAGTGCTGAATTATCACTGTCGCCGTTTTCAAATAGACTCACCCAGGTATTCCGTCCGTTATTCTTCGCAAGGTATAGCGCAAGATCTGCAAAGTTTAATGTTTGCTCCCAGGTTAAAACTTCAACATTATTTTTCAGAAATGGCAAACGAGTGATACCAATGGAGCAAGTACAATTAAGCGTTCGCTGACAGCCTATATCAAATAGCGATGATTCAACCTTATGCCTAATTCTTTCTGCTAATTGTTCTAATCCCTTAATAGATTGACCATGTGCAACAATAACAAACTCTTCTCCTCCCCACCTAACTAGCCAATCTGATGCTCTGCAACACTCAGCTAAAACTTTGCTAAACTGAACTAATACTTTGTCTCCGGCATCATGTCCGTAGTTATCATTAACTTTTTTAAAAAAATCAATATCAATCATCATCAATCCCAAACCTTCATTTATATTAGAGGCATGTTCTCGCTTTAATTTTGCTAATGTTTGAGGCATAAATTTTTTCAAAAAATGTCGATTATAAGTGCCGGTTAATTGGTCGTTCAAAGTAAGTTGTTCTAAAGACATTAACGCTTGATTAAGCGCTTGATTTTTTTCATTAAGCTCTTCTGTTCTTGCTTCGACAAGCTGTTCTAAATTCGCGGCATAATTTACCAATGCTTTGCGCATTTGATAAGCCTCAACACCTCTTTTTACTGTCAACGACAACTCAACAGGATCAAAAGGTTTGGTCATAAATTTATATAATTTGGCTTTGTTAATCGCCTCAATAATCACTTGTGTATCAGCGTAACCGGTGAGAATAATTCGTATTGTATCTGGCATACGATCAACCGTTTGTTCTAAAAATTCAACCCCGGTAACTTTTGGCATCCGTTGATCGGTAATAATGAGCTGTATCTCTGTTGGATCGGCCATGTTGTCAATTAACTCAATCGCTTCTGCGCCATCATGACTGGTAATTATTTGAAAGTTTGATTCTAATAATTGCCTTAATACATTGATATTTTCGATTTCATCATCAACAAGCATGATCAAGGGTTTTTCTACTTCGTTATTTGCCTTCTCGGGTAAATTATTGATATCAAAAATAGACATTATTATTCCTTTATTGTTTTTTGTCTTATTTGGTGCACACTTTCAACGGGTAAGTAAATTGAAAAATCTGATCCATGATTCAAGGTTGAAGTTATCCTTAACATCCCATCATGTTCTTCAATAATACCAAATGAAATCGCCATGCCTAACCCTGTACCACTGCCAACACCTTTAGTGGTAAAAAATGGTTCGCAGACCTTTTGCTGAGTTTGTTTATCCATGCCACAACCATTATCTTTTACCTGTATAACTAAATAGTTGTTATGCTCATAACTGCTGATCGTAATCAGCCCTACTAGCTCATGGTCAGCTTCAAGTAGATGATTTTGTTCTATTTTAGTTTCAATACTCTGACATGCATTCACGATAATATTCATGAACACTTGATTAAGTTTAGATGGAAAACAATTAATAGCGGGGTCGTAATGAAAGTTTGTGCTAATAATGATATTTTCATATTGGGTTTGAACTAAATTTACGGTTGATTTAATTAAGTCAGATACCCTTATTTCTGCTTGTTTCGCATTATCTAAACGGGCGAAACTACGTAAATCTTCGACCGTGGCTTTAATACGTTGAGTGCCTTCTCTCGCCGTTTTTGTTAATTTAATTAACTTATCAAATTTCACATCAAAAGCGCTAATGACTTTATCATCAGCATTCTCACCGCCAGCAAGTTGCTTTAAGAAAGCTTTAATATCATCAATTTCATTCTGCATCATAAAAACGGCCGCATAAGCAAAATTAGTCGGGTTGTTAATTTCGTGAGCTACACCTGCGGTTAAGGTACCTAAAGATGCCATTTTTTCTGATTGTACTAATTGTTGCTGGGTTGCTAATATTTCACGATTTTGACTCTCTACTTTTCGCTGTGCATCTTCAGCGGTTTTCTTGGATATTATTAGTAGCAAATTTAATGCCGATAAACGACGATTCCAAAAAATCACCGCGAATATTAGCACCAAGGCAACAAATAACATTTGCCAAAACAAGGTGTAGTCAAATCCTTGTTCATATTTGACGGTAATATCATTAAAAAGCATTTTTCTGAACTCTTTTTTATCTAAAGACAAAGTGATTTTGGAAAGTATACTGTTAAGGTATACATCATCTTTTCTTGTTGCTATTGACCATTTATTATTGAATTTATCAGGAAGCGAGCCAGATATTTTAAGATTTTGTAAAGTGTATTTACTGATAACAGCACCTATATTGGATATACTGCCAATATGGGCAAAGGCAAGATTATTTTGCACCAGTTGCATACCATCAAGATAATTATTTACTTGTTGTATTTTTAAGTAGGGATAATCTTCGAGGAGTTGCTCAACAAGTAAATCGCCTTTTAAAACCGTAAAGGTTTCTTGTGAGTAATCTTCAATATTATTGATGAAATTTTTATCGCTGGTCGTGACAATGACATGCTCTTCTTGATGAATTAAAGGGGTAAAACTCATCGTTTTTATACGACTTGCTGTTGGTGTGATTTCGGGTAAAAAATCGCACTCGCCATTTTCTAATGCTGACAAAGCTTGTTCCCAAGTAAAAATTTGGCTCTTAATTAATTGCATATCAATAGATTGCAGAAAGAAAGGCATGGCACCCATCCAGTCTAAAGAACCCTTGAATGCACACAACTTTATCTCTCTGGTTTTTAGCAATGATTGTTCATCTGAGGACAGTTTTATGGCTAAATTAGCATTAGATAAATGACTATGATTGATCAGCTTAACTATTTCACTATTATCAGTATTCGCTAATGCTTTAGTTAAAATATTGTGCAGTACATTGTCTTCTTTTCTCGTGGCTATCGCTTGCAGATCATCAAATTGTTCTCTAAGTTGACTATTTATTTTAAAAAGACTCAGATCGTGATTTTTAAAAAGATTACTAATAAAATTCGTCGGATATATAAAGCCAAGCGTAATGTTTTTTTGAATTAATTCAATGCCATCTAAAGCAGAATCCACCTCGATCAATTGAATTTTTGGATAATGATTTTTTAATAACGCAATAGAACTTGAACCTTTTAAAATTCCAAAGCTTTCCGATAAATGATCTGATATATCATAAATGGTCTTTTGTTCTTTTTTTGTCGTGATAGCTAACTTGTCGCGAAAATAAGTAGGTGTAAAATTGTATAACTCTGATCTTCTTTCAGTTTCGGTTGCTTCGAGGACAATATCGCATTCTTTATTATTTAATGCTTTCAAGGTTTCAGACCATTGTAAAGTTTCACTGACTTTAATGTTCAAACCAACATTTCGTGTGATTAAATCAATTAATGGTATCAGCCAATCTGAACCTTGACTCAAGCTTGGTCGGCATAACGTAAGCGATGTTTTGGAAATAAAATCTAATTCATTTAAGGTAAATTTTTCTTTTATTGGCTGACTGTTTTTACTTCCCCCAAACCACTTTCGTTTTAACTTGATCTGTTCAATATCAGGAATAGCATTCAGTGTTTTTTGCAGAATACTTAACAGCCTTGTATTATATTTATTCGTCGCGAGACTAAAATATTGATTGTCGACTTCAAGATCAGAAGATATAGGCACAAGCTGCAGGTTTGACATCATATTTTTTGTCATATAATAATCAAGTACAGCAACCGCTTCAAAATACACATCAGCTTGATTGGATGAAATTAAGTTTAATGCCGCGGCGGTATCTTTTACCGGTATAAAAATACTTTGAGGTAAAAGCTCTTTTAACTTATCGTTAATTGCATAGCCTTTGGTTAACGCTATACGTTTACCGGCCAACTGATCACGTGAAATAATAGCATTAAATTCATTTGTCCTGCTTACTGCAAAGGTGGCAATTTCAAAATAAGGTTCGGTGAAGCGAGCAAAACTGCGCCGACTTTCAATATCAATAGTATTAATTAATACATCTATTTCATTACGCTTTAGCATGCTCATGTATTCGACCCAGCTTTTACCTTTTATCAGCTCGACGTTAACCCCTAACATACTCACCATAAGGTTGATTAAATCAATACTATAACCGCTTGGTTTACCGTCAATCATGTAGTTAAACGGCGGATAATTACCATCATTTTGAACTCTAATGATAGGGTTGTTGCGTAAGTATTGCTTTTCAGGTTGCGTAAGATTTATCGATATTTTGTCTGGCTTTATAATTTCTCCTAACCACTTTTTCCTCAACGCCAACGTTTCATGCTCAGGTATCGTGGACATGGTTTTTTGAAATATACTGGCTAATATTGGATTGGTAATATTAGTCGCAATACTCAATAACGAGTTGGGATATTCTAGTTCTTTTGCGAGAGGTATAAGTCTCAGGCCTGCTATATAATACTTTTCAATATAAAAATTGACCACGGCATCATTTGAAATAAAAATATCAGCCTTTTTTTCTGTGATTTTTTTAAGTGCTTGCAAGACATTTGTTACTTTGATGATAGTCATCGAAGGGTATTTTTTTTCATATTTATCACTGCCAGCATAATCAGTAACAACAACTAACTTTTTATTTTTTATGGTCTGGTCATTAATAACATTGTCGAGAACCTGACTGCTCGTAACAGCAATAGTATTAGATTCTGCAAAAGCTGAGGTGAAATTATAAAATTGTTTTCGCGGCGTTGTTTCGACAATATTAACCATAGCATCAAGCTTGTTATCGCTTAACATTTCAAGATACTGTTGCCAGGACTTATTTTGAATAAATTGAATTTTCACGCCCATTTTTTCAGATAATCTTTCAACATAATCAATGCTATAACCTGTGGGTTTATTATTCACACTATAATTAAAAGGTGGATAATCATCTTCATTCTGAACTTTTATTACCGGATGTTCGCTAAGGTATTTTTTTTCTTCTACGGTAAGTAAACTAAGTAATTCTGGTGCAATTAGTCGCTCATTATTAACTTGAAATATAAAGCCATCTAAGTTTTTTATTTCTGGTATTATCTTGTTCTTAAATAACTTTTCTGAAATATGAGCTAATTTATTTTCTTGTACAATACCAACAGAAAATAACTCAGGTGATATTAATTTTATCGTTTCATTTGCTTCAAACTTAAGCGCTTCTAGCGATTTTTTTTGCGTGTTGTAGTTCGATTTTATTAAATTAATTATTTCGTTGGGGTGCTTAATCGCATAACGCCAGCCCTCGTTTGCTGCCAAGGTTAAGTTTTTAACTAACACTGGATTATTTTCAGCCAAGCGCCCTGTGGTAAATAAATTTAAATCTTGGCTAATCATGCCAAACTGATTTGGATCATATACTCTATATGGGATGTTTTGTTGATTTAGGTCGTAAGGAAGGTTGGTTTTAAAGGCAAATATTCCCGCTATTTTTTTATTTTTAAAAAGCTCTACGGCATCACCGGTCATCATGATATTAATTTTTTCTGGGTCAACGTCATAAAGATTTAGCATTCCTCTAATGCCACCTTGTTTGAGTTGGTTACTATTACCGTATACTTTTTGGTTAATCAGTTGTTTTAATGATGTGATTTCTGGTTGTGTGATGATGGTTAATGGGCTGTGTTTGAAGTAACTCGCCAATAGTTTTACGTCTTTACCTTGATGGTAACTTGCTATTATCTCTGTACCCGCTATGCCAAATTGAGCATTGTCATTTAACACCACACTCGTGGTATCAAGCATGGGTTTGTATTCAAGTAGTTCGACTTTAATATTATATTTGTCAAAATATCCTTTATGAATAGCGGCATAAAATCCAGCAAACTCAAATTGATGATGCCAAAATAACTGCAGTTTCACGTTAGTCGGCTTAATAGATGAGCTATAAACCCTTGTACTTAATAGGCTAAGACATATTAACAATATTAAAAAAGTAGCGTAAAGCAGTGTTTTTTTTATAAAAAGCAAATTGACGTCCTATCAATACCAGCTTAGCTAGCTTATTTTTGTTATTTTTGTTATTTTTGTTATTTTTTATTTATAACTAAATTTGCAAATAAGTCTAGTTAATAAAAGTCACAACCACCACTTTAAAGCTTTTAAATTTCAAATAAGTATCGAAATTTATTTTTTCTTTAACCATTTTAAATGCGCTATAACCTTAATATAAGTCGCTATAGTTGACCATACATTATTTGCGCATTATGTGTACAAGATAACACGCTAAGTTTAGTCTTTATAAATATTTAACTAGCTACCTGCATGCGTAATATGAGACTTTAATTACTCGGCGACAACAAAGTGGTTAAAAAATGACCAGTGGTACCCATGAGCACATAGATGAAAAGCCAAAAGTTGCCTTAATTGT
>TARA_R110000737_G_scaffold90021_1_pt1 | contig 14869 bp, 20 predicted proteins | sample TARA_R110000737 | Tara Oceans TARA_R110000737 (sample SAMEA4398027) | marine metagenome | biome: Polar Biome; feature: [SRF] surface water layer (ENVO:00010504); material: water (ENVO:00002006), including particulate matter (ENVO:01000060) such as... | depth 5 m
AGCTTAAGGAGTTCTGCGCCAGCGTTGGGGTGGACTATGACAATGAGGACCTAGACTCTGATGATTTTATGAATAAAGAAGGTAAGGTTGATATGAAGAGAGAGGCCGGCAGTAAGTGGCTTTCTGTTGACTCTTATCTTTCTGTTGATTGTGATGATGCAAAAACAGATGCAAAACCTGTAGACGCACCACAAGATTCAGTGCCATTCTAGAAGGCGGAGAGGGAGCCTTACTTCTCCCAGTAATTTCTCTTGTGATCAGTATCTTATCTCCTGATTGCAGGTGGCTCCCTCTCCCTCAACACTTAACCGTATCCGAGGAATCAATATGTCTGAACTAAAGCTGTGTACATCGTCGCGTCTACATCCAAAAATTAAGAGGCTTAAAAAGAAGTTGGGTGCAGATGGAGTCTTAGGGCTCTATAACCTTTGGTGCTTTTGCATCGAATACCGCAAAGATGGAAAGCTTTCAGGCATGGATCCCTTGGATATTTCGGAGGCAGCAGACTACCCGGGTGATGAGAATGCTTTTGTAAGTATGCTTGTAGATCTGAGACTGCTGGATGCTGACGGTGGGATGTACTCTGTGCACGACTGGAACGAATACAACTTCTCCAAAGAGAGCAACCGGCGATGCGATAGCCTGCCCGATAGCTCTTTATCTAAAGATATAAATGAAGTTGTATCCTATTACAGGACAGTGCATCCCACCCGAGGTAAGAACATTCGACCTGGTTCTTCCGACTGGAAAAGGATTCGCAAAACGCTAAAGGATGGGAATTCTACCCAGGACTTAATCAAAGCTATCGACGGTAATAAGCTCTGTCCCTGGCACCAAGGCGTACCGGCAGGGCACAGCATTGAATACATATTTCGCAATCAATCAAAGGTAGAGGGATTTATTGAGAGGGCATCTAATCCTGACCAGTACGATCCTAAGCAAGAGCAAATCGGACACCACCGAGGAAGCCAGGAGTTTACTGATGGGAACCAAGCAGCCGGATTCTGAAATAGAAAACCCTTTCTTAGACTACAGAGAAGATACAGCCGATGAGTGGATGAGAGCTGCCTATCGTATGTATACCCGTCAAAAACAAATGGAAGCAGCAGACGCAGCAGAGGGAAGAGAATTCTGTCCTGTTGAAGAGGGCATTAGTGCGGCTGAAAGAATCCAATGCTTAAAGGTTTGGGGCGTTCCTGAAAGAATCCTTAACAACCTCCAGTCCTTAAATGAAACTCCACCGATAAAGTACGCTAGGAAATTCATACTAGACCCAAAGGAAGCATGGTGTCTGATACTATCAGGTGGGAAGGGCACAGGTAAATCAACCGCTGCCGCAGTATGGCTCTATGAGAACGTACCGCCAGAAGGTGCTCCCACATACCAGACACGCTACTGGTGGAATGGTACCCGGATTGCTCGGACCAATGGCTACGCTAAGGACTTTGAAAAGATGATGCAATCCAAGCTTATGGTTATTGATGATCTTGGAATTGAATACCTAGATAAGAATGGGAACTTTCTTCAAAGACTAGATGAGCTCTTAGACGAACGATATTCAAACTTTAGAAAGACTATCATTACAACAAATCTAAATGCAGATGCGTTCAAGGATAGATATGGAGAACGAGTTGCAGATCGCATGAGGGAAGGCTTCACATGGGGTGGGGGCTTTATCGAGCTGGCTGACGACTCAATGAGAAAAGTTAGAAAGGTACTATAAGAATGGACCAAGACATCGAAGATCTACTGGTTAGGATTGCTCAGGCTCTTGAGAAGTTGGCAGGTATTAATGACAACGAAGATCGAGAATGGGAGCTAGCGGTTAGGGCCTTGGGGGAGAAACCAAACCTGGTGGAGGAGGAGTGATGGGTTATGGAAAATATCATGAGCCTTGCTTGTGTGGAGCTTTAGATTGCCCCGACTGTTATCCTGGCAGCTGGAAAGAAAACCTAGCTGAGTTGCTTGATGAGGATGAAGAGGAGGAAGATGAAGATGGATGATGATTTTGTCTTGAAATTTACAATACTAGGGAAGCCTGTCAGTCAAAAGAATTCCAAGCGTGTTGGAGTGGCTAAGGGTAGACCCTATATGTACACACCTCCAAGCATAAAGGCTTGGCACAATAGCGCAGTACACCAGCTAGGTGTCCAGGTCTTAGAGAATGACTATCCAACCATACCTCATAAAGAGGAGATGGAAGTTAGAATCATCTCTTACCTAGATAAGGGTCAGGCTATCGATGTTGATAACTTGGCAGCGGCACCTCTGGATGCCATGCAGAAAGCGGGAATCTACAAGAATGATTATTGGGTCCGGTGTGTCATTAGCTCAAGAAAGAAAGATTGGATAAACCCAAGGGTTGAGATTGAGATAACAAAATACAAGGGGGATTAAATGGATAAGATAGAACCGTCATTGTCATACGGGAACTATGACGAACGCCCGAGGCTTGGAAAGTATATTGTTTATATTATTCTAATTGGCTCGATAGGTATGGTTGGTTGGATGGGTTTCACTGGAGGTAAGAATTTAGAGAGGGCCGCTATTGGGGAGTATAAGCAAACAACAAAGCCGGTAGAAGAGCGAGTAGTTATCCAGCAGATAGAGGGCCAGGAGACTACGATCACCCAGAAGAACCGACGTTGGCTAGATAGCCTTACAAAAAAGGGGGAGTAATGTTTGGGAGAAAGAAGACTCGAAAGAAGATGCTTAAGTGTGACTTGGATACTGTTCACGATATCCTGAGTTACATTAACCATTCAGCAGTGCGAACCGCCAATATGGGATCAGACCACAAGAAGCGCTTGATGTTAGAGGGCGATGAGGTTGATGGTCAATACATGGAGATTTGTGATGCTGTTACAGTGCAATTAAAAGAAGCCTATGAAACTTTGTATTCAATAGTTGAAGCAAAGCAGGGCCAGCTAAAGGTAAAGTAGAGGGGACGTCATGGAGAAGGACGCAAATCAGAGTAGAGAGTCTAAGCATTTTACAGGGAAATGGTATCAAGATCAGCTAGCAGTAGGGAACCCTTGCAAGCTTCCCTATTCAATAGTCAATAAGACAAGAAGCGCTAGAGAAGAAGTCTATAAGCAGTGGAAGAGGAACCAAAGAAAAAAGCTAATCAATAGATTAGTCTTTGCCATCACGGTTCCTGTTGCAATTACCTATTTGGTGATTACGTTTATCGGCAATCTTTGACAATCGCAGACTTTCATACCGCCAGTTACTCCTGCTAACAGTAGACCAAACGTCTGTATGAAGTGGTGGGGTATATCAGCATCAGTCATTTCGTTGATACATTCCATTACTTCATGCCAGAAAGTTTCCCACTCGAGGGATGGTTCTAGTCCTTCTCTTATTTGAATTTCTAAATCCTGTATGCTCCAAGAGCCGAAGATAAACTCTCCAGGCTCAGTGCAGTCAGGGACCTCTACATATTTTACGGTGACAGTATGTGGTCCAATTTTGATAGTTTTTGGTAGGGAAAGTTTCTTATCTGCCATTGATGAGTTTCCCCTCTAGGACGCAAGAGCCGTTAACTATGGGGACTGGTACCAAGATCGGAGTCCCATCGTTCATAATGTAGGCAGTACCGAAGCCTGTAATCGCAAAGCGCTTTACCTTGCTTGCGGGCATATAGTCTTTCATGGCATCAGGATCACCTAACCAGCCCATCGTTGCACCGGTTATCAGTTCTCCAGTCTGGAGCTTCTTCTCGATAACCATTGCCATGCGGTGAGTATGTCCGATGGCGATAGACATACCAGCCATACTAAGAGATTGACTATGAGCACTTTTACCAGCGTGACCGATATCGTGAGCAAGGATAAGATTACCGATTCTGAGATGGTCGAGGTAATCGAAGTGAGTAAACCCGAACCGTTCAAAGTCGAGAAGGCTGGGGAGATTAATCATATCGTAAATCTCAGGGGCCTTAGAAATCAAATACTTATAGACACGGTTCTCATGGTTCCCCATGATGAAGTGTCGTTTGGCTCTACCGGCAGCCTTATCTATTCGCTTAAGCAGCTCCTTAGCGACTGCTATTTCCTTAGCGAAGCTGACAGTTTTTAAGGGGGACTTATCGTGACGAGACAGGCTGTGGATATCTAGGAAGTCACCAAGAATTACTAGGTGATCTGGCTTAAACGCCTTGAGTGCCTTTAAAGTGCACGATACTGCTTTCTTGTTGTACCAAGGGCAGTGAGTATCCGGCCAAATAAAGACTCGCTTAAGAGCCATTAGTCCAGTCCCAACTCGAGTGCGTCCATCGGGCTCGTTTACTTGGCCTTTGATCTATGTGGATTCTGCCGTCATACAGTCCAAGACCAGAAGCCCCGAACCCATCTGCCAAAACATAAAGCTTTAGAATATCCATTTTACCCCTCTTCTTTGAGTCCCAATAAGTAATGTCAGATGCATACAGAGTGTAGTTCCTTGGAACATGCCAAGAGCTCGTAGCTCCGCCAACCTTGATATTGTGACTCTTACACCTGGCTCCCGATGTTACGAGTATTGCTTCCCCAAGCGACACGCGTAGTCCTTCTAGTAAATCTAGCAGATCTCTAGAAACTATAACCTCGGAGTTGCATCCACATTTGCAGGCAAATTCAGACTCAGAGAAATGCTTACTTATTTTTGCCATCGATAATCCCCCTGATCATATCTAGCTTAAGCCGGATTGCCCCATGTATTGCTATTATATCCTCGTCATTTTCTGCGACGAGAAGCAGATCTAGTAGTTTCTTGACGTCGTTTGCCAGCATTTGCGACCTAACAGACGGCACTTACCACTTCCACTTAACTTTAACCCCTGCACCAAAATCCCCAAGAGTATCGGTCCAGGCATCAGCGGAAGCCATCAAGTCTTCCGAGACACGGTGCGTTAAGAATAAACGACCGGTCAATTTTTCGGGCGTAACGTCGGCAGTGAGCCCTAATCCTCCACTGCCGATTATTGCTTTGGGTCAGAGAAGTCATTATTAAAGAGCATGTGCTTTATAGCGTTCTCCTTGGATTCTCCAGCCTTTGTAACTGCACGAGCACCAGAGTAGCCAAGGGCTCCTAAAGCCGTAGCAGCGAGTCCCAAGCCCTGTAGCACGGTGTTATTGCTAATGGCGCCTGACGTTGTAATTGCACCAATTAAAATAGTTAAAAGACTCAACCAAAACTCAGTCGTTTTCCATCCAGGTTTTTTCATTAATCTTCCCCTTTTTTTGAGACAGCCCATCTTATTCGAGATTCCTCACGGAATTCATAGAACGCGCGTTGAAAGTCGTGCAGCTTGGATTGCATCTCTTTAATCTCGCCCTCAAGCAGGGCTAGCCGATATTCTACAGATCCGCCATTGGCCTTTTGAAAACCTTTCTCAATAATCTTGATTAGCGCCATTACAACGCCTACCAAGGCTGCTGTGGCTGCGCTGTCTTCCATCACCAATTTTGTCCAAGTTTAAACGCTGCCCCACTACCGTCGACTATGACCAAATTGGATACAGGATAGGCCGAGCGTTGAGGAGTAAAATTAGACGTGTAGTTCGCAGTCCCTTTGCAAATCCGGAATTCATCAAGGTAGCCAGTCAAGGAATAGGAGCCATCATATTGTCGGCCGATTTCTAGACCCGTTACCTGGACGTCAGTCGTATCACTCACTATCCCAATTTGAGTACCATCCACGAACATCCTCAAGTTTGCACCGTTTCGGCAAACGGCTACGTGGTACCATGTTGCGAGGCTAGCAGTATGAGCAAAAGAGTCGTTTGACCCCCAATTGTTGGTCCCAAACTTCCAAAGATTCGTTCCGTTCCAGTATCCTAGATCAAAATCGTTAGCGTCATCACCTCCGATAATCCACTGGATAGATCCGCTGCCCCACGCTGAAAAGTTTACCCAAAATTCTAGAGTAAAATCCCCGGTTCCCATGTCCCAATCAGCATGGGTTGGAAGAGTCAAATAGTCCCCGGTCCCGTCAAAATAACCGGAAGCGCTACCGAAACGCTTGGTGCCTGTTTTTGTTACTGCATTGACTCGTGTGACCGTGTGACCGCTTGCAGAAGAATCCGTGAACGTCGTGCCGTCGTCTGATCCGTCAAAGTGAAGAAGTAGCTTTGTGTCCGATGCGTTGCCAAAAGTTTCAGAGTAAATCTTTGCATATCCGGCGGTTGCGGACGCTGCGGAAGACTGTGCTTTTAGAGCGACTGCACCATCCACCGCCAGCCTCTCGCCTGGTGTTAATTCGCCCAGACCGATATTCCCGCTTCCGTCAATGACGATTCCATCAGTGGCGCTACCGCTTGCTGTTCTCAGAATCTTTAAATCGTCGAGGTTTTGGTCTAGAAAAATTGAAGCGCCAATGTTGGTTGTGCCTTGATCGTAAAAATCGAGTCGGGGGTCGTCGACGCCAGAGGAGCCGATAGCTATCACAGGACTTGAGCCGTTGACGTGGAGATCGGCGTTAGGTGCAGCAATCCCGACCCCGACAAAACCATTACTGCCTTGAACCACCAGCGCGCTCGCTTCCCCCGAAGCCTCTACAATAAAATCGATATCTGCGTTATCTTTATTGATAACAATAGAGGCATCGTTGATTTGAATTTGGTCTGCAACACTGCTGCTGTTATCCTCGATTCCTTCGCTGCTCCCACCGCTAGGTGTTTCTGCGAAATCGCCAATTGTACTAAAGCCCATAACGGTCTCCTATTTTACACAATTCAAACTAGCCAGTTTATCAAGAGTTTCTTTTTCAGTGGCCTCGTTCACTTCATCAGCAAGCTTAGTAATGTCCCTAAGCCGCTGCTTTTCTGCCACGATGTCCGACGTATCGCTTCCTTCTTCTAGTGATCGCTGAAACTTTACATCCTGTTCGGCAAGCAAAGGTTCCCGCTCTTTTCTCAAGAAACCTTTTGCAAGTTCTCTAACCCGGTCTACATTTATTTTAGCTGGCATTACGAGTCCTCACTTTCTTTTTCGTTTTCCCCTGCAACATACTTCCAAGCATGGAAAAACGTGCGGTCCGGCAGGTCGGCGAGGTTAACGATCTCGTATTTCTGTCCGGTTTCCAAGTCTCGATTCGCAAGATGAATCATCTTTTCCTCATCGCTCCATTCTTCATTGAGAGAATCAAGAAACGTTGAGACAGGGCGCACCAAGACACAGCCGCCATTTTCGTCTTCATGAATAATTGCTAAGTCTGACATTTCTTTAATCCTTTTATGATGTAGCAAACACTAAGACGTGAACTTCGTCTAGGTCGTTAAAAGCACCGCCCTCTGAGCCGTAGACTTCAAAATGCGTGGTTGCCGTTTTACCTTGAATTGCTCCAACATACCCTGTTGTATCGCTGTCACCACCAGCCACAACGCAGTAGTTTGCATTCCCTGCCGCTACGGTAAACGTAAACTTATACGTCCCAGTCCCGCTGTTAGTGGTTCCCGCCGCAATGCTCGCCATATTGTGACTACCTGCTGCGACTAGCGCCTGGAATTGCGTCTGAGTATCGTCGTAAGTAGCCCACGCAAATGCGGTGAAATCAGAAATTCCACGGCCATCATCCCCAAGCCGCATGACTTCAACAGGAGGTACGCCGTCGCCGCCCTGTTTTGTATAAAATGCAAGATCTCCTTTTCCGTAAGTCCCTGTACGGTGGTGCACAATCGCACTCCCACCATTGGAGGTCGAACTGGTCGTCATTAGGATCCCAACCGTGTTTCCTGCTGTCGAGTGACCGGCCAGCATTAACTGGTAGTTGTCATAGTCGCCCAAATCATCGGCAGAGATAGCCTTATAGACTTGAACCGCAGCAGTTGGACTCGTTGACCCAATGCCCAGGCTCCCGTTCTCACTGAGAGTCATGCGCTGTGAAGTGCTACCGCTGCCGTCAGGAGTTGTCCAGAAACTTAGTTCAGAGGGTAGGTCTGCCCCATCAGAGGAAGTACCCTTCACCCGTGCTTCAATCTTTGCCCCTTCATGAAATCCGGAACCATCGTGACCCTGAAAAGAGATAGTGCCCAGCACCCCATTGTCCCCGACCAGTGCTGGGGACGCTTCAGAACCATCCGCTTTCCGCATCGTGATTTTTGGCGTTGTGGCATCTGTATTATGATAGCAGGAAATGAGTACTTCGGCATCGGCAGAAGCCTTAGAGACTTCAAGTAAACTGTCCGGTGTGGTTGTCCCTACGCCGAGGCTCCCCCCTGCAAAAAAACTGTCTCCCCCTTCCTTAATCGCGCACTTAGAAGACCCATTTAGGTACAGGGAAGGCGAAGAATCAGCCTCCAGGTAAAATTGAAACTTTAAATTTCCCGCACTATCTCGAAAAGTCGCGGTATTTGACGAGGTGTTGTCGTCGGCATACACAGTCAAGGGGTTGAGCGGAGCAGCCACTCCCACCCCTACATGGCCGTCACTACCTTGGACGACCAGTGCGTTCGCTGCCCCCGAAGCCTCTACGATGAAGTCAACATCCTCATTGTCTTTATTTATAACAACAGAGGCATCGTTAATCTGGATTTGGTCAGCGTTGCTCGAACTGTTGTCCTCTACGCCCGCGTGTTCCGCGCTACCTGCCCCACCGCTAGGTGTTTCTGCTGAACCACCAGTAGATGCTCCACCAATTGTACTAAAGCCCATGTCGATTCTCCTTTTAGAATCTTACTATACTTGCCCAAGTTGACAAGTAAGTAAGTTAAACCTTACCTAAGTTGACTTCTATTGAGTAAGAATCACCACTTACACCATTCGTAAGAGTAGGGGTGTTGATTCTGAAATATTTGTAGTTAAGCGGAAAGTCTACCGCAAAGTTAATGCTCGCATCACCAGTAGCCTTTGAATAAGTAAGCTTAGACAAGGTTGCCGTTCCAGAGCTTGTTGCCGCAGTCTGGAGAGGGTAAGCGGTAGACTCATCGTTAGACACATCAATACCAAAGGTAAAGGGTGTCTGTGAACTACCAGCCCCCGAGTTCGTAATACTGACCAAGACTGTAACCTGATTAAATCCCGCACAGGGAATCCAGCTACTATTCGCTGTAGTGTTCCCTGCCTTGGCTGATACGCCAATATCTGTTGCTGATTTGTTTACCCATACCGACAGTCTTCGCGGTGTGTGTTGTGAAATATCGTCGCTATGTGATCCAAGTGCCATCTTCTCTCTCCTATGACCTGCGCCCTTCGATTGCGCGGGTACCTGATAGTTGTGCTATTTGTGACGTATCCCCTGCCCATTTAGCTTGTGGCTTAGGACCGGGTTTACCTTCTTCCTTCGGAGCAAAAGTACCCCTAAGAACTTGCTGTGTCTGTGAATTAAATCTTTGAAAGTCTATAATAATAGCGAGTTGACTCTTTAGTGACTCAGGAGCCTTCTTCTTAAAGTCAGCCACGTTCCCCATGGATTCAAGTGTATGTTGCGCTATTGATGCAGCGGTACTTGGATACATATCTTGGAGAGCTTCCCACTCATTGTCTGTTAAAGTCCCCATTGCCAAGCTTCTGAAAATAGCATCAGGGCCATTCTCGTAAACGGATAACTTCTCTGCAAACTCTTGAATCTCAGTATCGGACGGCTCTATATCTTCACTAAACATATCGTAAGAAATTGTAGGAGGTAGAGCCTTGCTGACGGCATTAACATACTCGTCTATCTTCTTCCTTAGAAGAGGTGCAACGTATGGGGCATAAGTTTCAACCCCTGCCAAGACTTCGTTAACCAACTTCTCTTTAAGAGCGGGACTTTGTGCGAGAGCATTTATTGCCTCTCTGGTATTCTTCATTTCTGCGGGACCATAAGTGTTCTTTGGGTTGCTCCCTACAGAGTGCCGATAGTCACCCTCTTTGCGCTGGCTTCTGGTTATTGCGTTAGTTGTAAATATCCTCGGCCATCTTGCAAATCCCTCATCGGGAAACTTTGCCTTCCCAAAACTTCTTATGTAGTCAGAAACAAATCTCTTAACACTTTCGTCTCTCTTTTCGATATTTGAAAACATGCGATTGACCCTGATCACAGAATTCATCGGGGTCATTGCCAATCGAGTTCTTGCCACGCCAGGAGCCATCGCCGCAGTAATTCCAAGAAGAGGGTTTCCACTGGCAATTCCAGCCGCAGTACCCAGAAGTGCAGCCATTGAGCCAGGGATAGCTGCCTTGCCGAAGTGTTGCATGTTCATATCGCGGTGCTCTTTTTTCAGCATATCCGCGTATCTCAGGGCTGGCTCCATATCATCCTTAAGAAATGATAAGGTTTTTTCAATCTGATCTTTAGATAGTTTCGCATGTTCAGCGGCTGCTCTTACGGCTTTAAATTGTTTAGCATTTCCGTTGTAATTTTTAGAAAGGTAGTCAAGAAGCTCAGAGCTATGTTCCGAGTATGTCTTAAGTGTTGTTAACGAGTGATCGGCGTTGTCCTTATTTAGCCCCCGAATGAATTTTTCGATTGCTGCATCATCTGCTATGTATTTACCTGCGTACTTAGTTCCACGATCTGTAGGGTCCACTACAGCAAAAAGATCTCTAACTGCCAGATAGTCAGCATCTCTATTATTAAGGAGCTTATTTAGTTTTAGCTTTTGAGTGGCAAGAGCGCCCCAAGGGGTAAGCCCTCCGAATTCCTTCCCATGCTTCCATGTTTTTGTACTTGTTAGAAAAGAAGTTAGCTCCTCCTTGAACGCATTGACAAAGTCCTGTTGTTCGGCCCCGAATCTTTTTTCAAGGATGCCTGTGTGAACGCGAGCTGATAACTTCTCAAGAAGACTAAACACTCTTGCATTGAATTCCTGGTCTAGCTCTCCAGCGAACATAGGCTCCTTTGCAAGTATTTTGGTAAGTTCGGCAAGTCGTTCTGGGTTTTCTCTGATGTTTGAAGAGTGAAGGGATCGCAACCAGTCAGGCATATTCTCCAGAGGAAGCTCGTTGTCTGTTAGGAGTCTTACTTTTCGTAGCATCCAATTTCTTGAATAGGTTTGAAGTTCAGCAATTTGACCCCTGATGTGGCGTAGTTCTTGTTTGATTGATTGTGGAATATCAGGAGGCATCAATAGCTGCTGCCCGGATTGAACCCCTCTTCCCGCCTTAAGTGGCGTATATTTCTTAACGCCTGATTTCCCCATAAACTCATCAATTGTGCTACCAAGAATGTCGATAAGGCCGCCGCGATTAACGCCTTGCTCGTCTGTCACTCCAGCGAATAGCTGATAGGCCAATACTGAGCTGCTTGCAGCGCCTTCTTGTCCGGGGAATATTTCCAGCAGCGCATTATCCAGGGCTTGTCCTGTGTGCCCTGCCTGATCTATCGCCCTAATGTCTCGATGTAGTCCTAGCGAATCGTCAACAACTTGCGTTGTAGCTGCTTTTACACCCCTGAAATTATCAACTAAGCCTTGTTGTGCTACTCTTGCTTCTTTACCAGCCTTGGCAGCGACCAGCCTATCTCCAAGTTCATCTCTTGTTATCTCTCCCTGAATAACACCAAGCTCGTCTGCTTCTTCTGCGATGCTCCTTAAGAAATTATCCGTTCCTTTACGGTTCTTCATGTAGTCAAGAGAGCCCTTTATCCCTCTACGACTAAGATCAATAGCTCCTGCCCCGGCCACCTTAACGCCGTGAAAAGCTACAGGGAGAGCCATTCCCAATATAGAGCCGAGTCCAAAGCCATGAGCCATATTCTCTATAGCCTTGTCGGGATTGCCGTGAACAAGTTCCGCCAGATTATCACTGGCAGAATACCCGCCAGCGTAAAGCATTGACTCCACGCCTAATGCAGCGGTTCTAGCGAATAACCCTTCGGCAGCATGTTGCTTAAGGCTGCGATCTGCAACGTCGCCAAGGAGTTTTTTAGCAATACCCTCTCTAACCTTGCTCCCCGCAACCTTCTTCCCTGCTTCCTGAATCCAGAAAGGAGCGGTATACTTTGCGGCGCTAGCTGCTTTTTTTATCCCAAACCTAGCAGCCCACTTCGCACCTTCTTTGCTTAAGAGCGGGACCGTTAATGGAGCGGCGGTGCCGCCGCTTATGGCACTAGCCCCCAGGAGGCCGACCGTTGTACCTATGTCGCCAATAGCATGGAGCCAAGGATTTGCTTGTCTAATCTCCCTTGTGGGAAGACCCATAAGCTCCCCAACCGCACTTGCTCCGCTAACTGTAACCATATCAGCTAGACCCAGACCAAGAGCCGCACCTTCATAACCGGAGCCGTATTTTCTATCTACCCAATGATCGTAAGCCTCTTCCGGTGCAACAAAGTGAGAATCCTTGTCTTCAATAAGTCTCGCAGTAGCTTCACTTCTGGGATATTTCTTAATAATCCCTACTTCGTCTTCTGGATCTCTAGTGCCATCTTGAAGCTTTTTATAGTATTTGACAGGGACTTTTTCCTCGACAAATTCAGCTATGCCAAGACGGAGGGCTTCCTTGACATCTTCATTAGCGAAGTCTGTCGGTTGCCCAGTATCCTTGTTAATCATCCAAACCATAAAAGTTTTCCAATCTTTAGTAGTCTAAAGCTTCGCCTTCTGTTCTTCCTGGCCGAGAAATATTTCCTGGGTTGCCCGAAATAGGGGGAGGTGATTGAACGTCTTGGAGTCCTGCAACTCCCTTTAGCCCTTGTGAGCGAGGACTCGATCCTCTAGGACGATTGTATTTCTTTCTAAGCTCTTCTTCTCTAGATCTAGCTGTCGAGAATTCCATTGAGCCATCCGTAACTGCTCCAGCACCAATTCTATCCAGAAACTCTTTCTGAATCCTTACCTGCTCTTTAAGCCCCTTAAGGTCGTCCTTCTGTGCAAGCACCTTCGTTCTTAAGAAAAGTTTCTGAGCATCATCAAGAAGCTGGTACTCCTTACTAGATGCAAGCATTACCCTCTGCTTAAACCTTAAAACCTTCCACCATCCTTTGGGGCTTGCATCCCACATTGGTAATTGGTTCATTGCTCTTTTTTGCTCTTGTTCCGCAAGATTACCAACATCGCCCATAGACTTGGCTAGTTGCGGTGCCCAAGTTTCCCGAATAACATAAAGCTTCTCAATATCATCAAGTGCAGCCCATCGAGCGGGGTCAGCATCATCAAGCCCGACATCTTTAATATACTGAATAGCGTCTACGATAGCTTGCGGGGTAAACCGATGAAGCCCCTTAGTAATGTTTGCCTGACCGGAGCGCTTCCAAAGCTTCTCAACCTCTTGAGCCATGACTAATCGTTTTTGTGCGTCATTTAAGCGGAGCTGTTGGGCTTTGTTTAACTTACCTTCTTTCGCCTTAAGCTTCCCCGCCTGGGCTAGGCCGTTAATAATGATACTCAAACGATTGTTTTGTTCTCGCTCATGGCTATTTAGTGCAGAAATAGCAGTAGTCGCATTCCTGCCTGCTACATCTAGGATTGAGCTATCTCTTTTAACTTTGGCATTAGTTGCATCAAGTTTAAATTTTGCATCAAGCTCATCTATTGCTTGCTTCAACTCGCTTGATTTCGCCCTGGCTCGCTCTACCCTTAAGGCATCTCGAATACCGTTAATCTTGTCTAACCTTGTTTGTTCTACGAATGCTCTTTGATCTTGGACTACGCCCATGATGTCTTTGTAGCCAGCTCGTTTCTTATCAATTGCCTTATAGTCTCTATTAATTGAAGCTATCTGTGCTTGCGTGTCTGCTCGAATTGCATCATTCAGCATACCGTATACAAGAAAAGGAATTTGCTTTCCCTTCTTGCTAGTTGCAGACCCTATAGTTGCAGCAAAATTAGCTAAAAGAGCCATGCCAGAAACAAAGGTGAACGAAGCCTTTCCCCAATCCCACTCTTCTTCTCCTGTCTTTTCATTAACCTTGTATGCACCGAACATATCCCAGGGACTGACAGACTTTTTCTTAATGGCCTCAATCTCTGCGTTAACTTCTTTAAGTCGGCCATAGCCCTGGTCGAGAGCTTCCTGATTCCACTGGTCCCTAAGTTGTGCAGATTTCCAGTTAACAACTTCCTCGGACTGTAAAACAGCAATTTCCTTATCAGCAAGATCGGCCTTGTTTTGTGCGATCAATCTCGCCGTATCGTTTTGCTGCTTCTGCAAGGCAAGCGTATCATCGTACTGAGTAACTAGAGAATTCTGTAAGTCAGTCGAAATTTCATCAACCATTCCCTTACGCTCAAGAACAGTCTCGTGCTCAGATGCCTCAAACTCTCCATCTGCAAATTTCTGATTAACAGTAGCTAGTGCACCTTTTAAATTGTCAGCAAGAAGGTAATCTGAGGGAGTCCCTGTTGGCTCTTTACCAGGCGGGTAGAATCTAGGAGGACTCATCCGTTCCCCTTTTCCACCAGCGGCTTCGATCTCGGCAATATCAGCCTTAGACGGAAGCTCGGCTGCGCCTCCTTCGCCAGTAAATTCCCAATGCCACCACTCTTTGCGGCCTGAGTTTTTGTCTATAGGCGCTGTATTTACAAACCCATAGTTTGCAGCATTAGCATTTAGCCATGCCCATTCGTCAGTTAGCTTATGCCCTGAAAGGTATTTTCTACCCTCATGCGTAACACTTGGCCCATCAGCAGGAGGAGCCATATAGAAGTCATAAGCTTTTCCGTGAACATGCTGACCCCTGGCTGCGATTTTTCTATTTGCAGGAGTGTCGTTCATGCCATGTTGACGCATGTTGTCCTCAACACTTCGCTGACCACTCGTGATATAGAGCTCCCTACCTGTTTCCCTCTTGTAGTCTTGCTGCATTTGAAGGACTGCTTTTGACGCAGGCGTGTTTACAGGCTCATGGAATGGCTCGTAAGCAATTCCGGTATCTGGGTTTACTCCACCACTAACCTTAGCCCCTCTGATAAACTGTGTGCCTTGTGGCGGACCTTGCTCGTAGGCCAGATCTTCCTCGGCCTCGGCTT
>TARA_R110000737_G_scaffold56577_2_pt1 | contig 14856 bp, 14 predicted proteins | sample TARA_R110000737 | Tara Oceans TARA_R110000737 (sample SAMEA4398027) | marine metagenome | biome: Polar Biome; feature: [SRF] surface water layer (ENVO:00010504); material: water (ENVO:00002006), including particulate matter (ENVO:01000060) such as... | depth 5 m
GATTAAATAGGCAATAAAAAAGAGTGTAAAACCTATGAGTTTTCGATAGGTTTTACACTCTTTTTTTAACACTAATGCTTTTAGCTCACTTAGATGACTATCGATTGAATCGAAGACAAGGCTTAGTCTTCTACAGCTAGTTGCTCGATAAGTGATTACTGATTAAGTCAACCATATAAGGCTGATAATACTCTGGAATATCGTGTGCCATGCCTTCGATGAGATGGAACGTAGCATTAGGGATGGTCTTGGCAACGACTCGGCCCTGTGAGGCAGGCAGGAGTCCGTCAGCGCTACCATGTAATACAATCGTTGGTGCTTTGACTTGCTTACTAAACCGACTGATAGAGCCTGATGCCAAGATAGCATTGAGCTGCTGTACTGTACCAAGCGGGTGAAAATTGCGCTGATAGCGAATCTTGGCGATTTCACGGACCATACGCACATTCACATGACCTGGTGTACCAACGGTCTTCATAAACCAAACGCTATGACGCACGATATCACGCTCAGAGTGGCTCTCTGGACGATTGATAAGGGTATATAGCTGTTTAGGCTTGGGCGGCTTCAAAAACGCACGATTAGTCGTGGTGAACATAAGCGCCATTCGCTGCACTAAGCTTGGATAACGTGCCGCCACGATTTGTGCAATCATACCGCCCATTGAAGCCCCAATCAGATGTGTCTTACCGAGCTTGAGTGCTTTAATTAGACGTGCGGTGTCTTCAGCCATGTCCGTCAAGTTATAAGCAACCTGCGTGCTTTTGTTAGACAGCCCTGTCTGTAGACGTACCATCATTTTGAGCTGGCTAATACGTGGCAAGCCTTCTATCTGCACTTTAGAAGACAAGCCGATATCACGATTATCAAAACGAATCACAAAAAAACCAGCATCGATAAAGCGCTTAATAAAATTGTCTGGCCAAAATATCATTTGTGAGCCTAGCCCCATGATCATCAGCAGCGGCGGATTGTTGGGATTACCGCCAGCTTCGACACACAACTCAATACCATCACCGATGTCAATCATTGCTTGACGAAGGTGCTTACTCAAGTCAGAGTCGCGCCATTGATGCTCCCCAAACTTGCGCCACTCAGGAGTAGGGTAGTTATTCAGATGATCTTCTAGATTGTTATCTAGCGTTTCAGGCAATTTGGCACTATTGATGTCATTTGATTTTGTCATGAAGTGTCCTAATTAGAGGGTCATCTACTACAGCTCAAGCATCTCAAAATCAAGCTTACCGACACCGCACTCAGGGCAAGTCCAGTCATCAGGGATGTCTTCCCACTTAGTGCCAGGTGCGATACCTTCTTCTGGGCAGCCAAGCGCCTCATCATATATCCAGCCGCAGACAATACATTCATAACGTTTCATAAATAGTCCTATCGATCATTACCAGTATTACAGTTACAGCGTGCTATAAACGCTCATTTTTAATATTACAGCTATTATATTAGACTGCAAAAACGCACGTAGTTTAGCATATAACCGCAATTTTCATAGTTAAGTTTACACTTGTATATTGAGATGACTTTTCTTTTATCAAGTCAATCACATACGTTACCTTATTAGCGCTTAATAACGAGACTGGACGCCAGCCCGCCATACGAAAACCAATTATGCTATAATAATCGCCGCTAAATTCACAGTAATGCTTAGCATTTATCGCTGATATATCATCCAGTTGTTGTCTTATCTAAACTAACTAAACCATCTAAATACATAAGCTAAGGGTCATCATGAGTACCAATGCCGCCGCCACATCCGCCACCAACAATGAGACGTCTCATATGCTCAATACTGACCATCCGTTTTGGCAGATTATTCGCACAGTACCAGACTTTCCAAAAGCTGGCATTGATTTTTATGACATTACCCCATTACTGCGCAGTCATATTGACGCTGTTATCGATGCGCTACTTGCTGCATTGCCAGAAGGGCTTATGGACGAGGTAGATTGTCTGGGTGCGGTAGAAGCGCGCGGTTTTGTATTTGCCAGTATGCTAGCAGGTCGTCTGGGCAAAGGCATGATCTTACTACGTAAACCAGGTAAGCTGCCGCCACCGGTTGCCAACAAAGCCTATGCACTGGAATATGGTAAAGACACGCTTGAGATGCAAAACAATCTACCGCCTGAGCGCGTACTATTGGTCGATGATATCTTGGCGACTGGTGGTACGTTGACTACCGCTTACGAGCTGTGTCAATCGGCTGACCATACTGTGGTCGGTGCGTTAGTGTTACTGGACTTGGTCGACTTGCATGGCGAGTTCCCAGTACCTGTCTATACGGTACTCAAAGCTTAAAATGAATGGCAGTTTCTTTGACTACTAGACAGGTTGTATTGTTGATATAGTTAAACGATTCTCCAAATAAAAAGCGCCCTGATACTATGTCAGGGCGCTTTTTCGATACTGTATTGATGTTTTTTAGTATTGTGTTAAGTAGGCTGTATTTATTGCTCTTCGTCTTGTTCGTAGTCCTTACAAGACTGCTCTATCACCGTACGACCGACTGTCTTTGGGGTGGTGACTTTAAAATCTTTTGTGGTCAATATTGGTTTTTCTGACTGCCATGACTTGGTTACTTTGCCTTCAGCATCGTAGTTAACAAAGGCTCGTCTATAGTAACTGGCATCTTTGCATGAAATGAGTAGTTGTTGCTCACTATGGTCAATACTGTTTTTTTCTTCCTTCGAATCATCTGTATCGGCATCTTTGTCTTTAGGATAGGTTCTAAGGATAGATACCGTGATATTTTCGACGTCTTTTTCATCTATGATACTGATGTCAGAGCTTTCAATAGAATCCAAATCTATACTAAAAATTGATCCAGAGCTGCTCTCGGACACCTCTACCCAGTTGACTGCCTGGGCGCTGATCGCTAAAGCACTGCCTGCCAATAATATTGATAGCCGTTTCATATAAGCCTTGCTTCTTGTCATTTGAAGTAGGTAATGATAGCCAACTTACTATTAGTAGGCAAATATCTTTTGTGCCAGCTCAGTATCCGTCGTGCTCTGTCGTGTGGCTATTATTGTCCGCGAATGTCTGCTAATGTCTTGGCCAGCTCGTCACGCGCCCCGATAAAGCCATCAATACCCTTAGGTAACAAGTCCTGTGTAACCTTGTCTTGCTGATACGCAGCACTAAACTCTTCGTGCGTTAAGCTTACCTGAGTCATCGCCTTCATATCCATCGACATACTCGGAGACAGTTGGCGAGTTACCTCGGTATCCATGGCTGCCAACTCATCAATGAGGTTGGGAGCTATCGTCAACAAGTCACAACCTGCCAATGCCAAAATCTGCTCGGTAGAGCGGAAACTGGCGCCCATTACTTGCGTCTCGTAACCGTGCTGTTTGTAATACTGATAAATGAGCTTGACTGACTGTACGCCCATGTCATCAGAAGCTGGTACGTTTTGACGGCTTTGTTGGCGTTTTTGCCAATCTAGAATACGGCCAACGAAAGGTGATATCAGGGTCACACCAGCATCTGCACAGGCAATCGCTTGGTGTTGTCCAAACAGTAGGGTCAGGTTGCAGTGGATATTTTGAGTCTCAAGATAGCGCGCCGCCTCGATACCTTGCCAAGTTGCCGCCATTTTGATCAATACTCGCTCTGAATCGACGCCTGCTTTTTGATAAGCATCAATAAAGGCCAGTGCCTTATCTATCGTCGCTTGAGTATCATAAGATAAGCGAGCGTCCACTTCAGTAGAGACTCGGCCTTCGATCAGCTCTAAAATATCGCAGCCAACCTGAATGGTCAGCGCATCGATCACGGCATCCACGTCACCATTGTGACGGCTCATGGTCTCTGACAACATGCCTTGGTTGTCAGGATGAATCAGAGCCTTGGTAATAAGGCTTGGGTTGGTGGTTGCATCGATAGGTTTTAAACGGGCAATAGCGGCAAGGTCACCAGTATCAGCAACAATCGTGGTCATAGTGCGTAGCTGTTGTAATGCGCTCATCAGGTATCCTTTTTTTTATTAATCATATGATGCTCCTCTTATATATAACAGGGTAGGGAGCTGAACTGGAACTGTAACACAGTTTTGGGCAGGTGTTGCCTCATAGTTATGCTATGCGTCACTGTTATCTGGCTCAACTGTGCTAATATTAATAACAGTTGGTATATTTATACGCATTTACGCATGGGCACTGACCTTAGTTTTTGCTATAGTAGAGCCGGCTATGTATCAAGCTGCTGTATTTGGCAGTAAATATAGCATTAACGCCAAATGGCACTAGCAATATAAGGTGTTTTTGATAGACTGTTTTGAGGTTGATTTTGAACATAGTTTCTATCATCAGCCTTTAACTAAAAACAGCAAACAGTCAGATTTGGCAATAGAGCTACCTAAGTTATAGCAATGTAATAGCAATATTTAAATAATAGTAATATCTAACAGCGATAAAATCTAAAAAGGATGGGCGGTAATGAGCGAGCAGTCACCAGAGCAAACAATGGATAATCTAAATCAAACCACTACAGGCGCTAGCGATACCGCAACTGAAAAAGAGTTTTTAGACAATATTCGCCAAAATATTGACGCAGTAGACTGTGAGATCCAAACGTTAATCAACAACCGTGCAAAGTTGGCTCAGCAAGTAGCCATGGTAAAGAAAAATCATACCGCTGCTGATGACAATAGCAATCCTATCTTTTACCGCCCTGAACGTGAAGCACAGGTACTAAAAGCTGTCATGGAGCGTAATGCAGGTCCCATTGCTGATGAAAAAATGGCGCGCTTGTTTCGTGAAATCATGTCAGTATGCTTGGATTTAGAAGCGCCGCAGCGTATTTCCTTCTTGGGCCCTGTCGGCACCTTTACGCATGCCGCTGCGCTCAAGCACTTTGGTAAAGCCGCTGATACTGTGCCAATGACAACCATTACTGATGTGTTCCGCGAAGTCGAAGCGGGTACAGCGATGTATGGCGTGGTCCCTGTTGAAAACTCTTCAGAAGGCGTCGTCAACCATACTCTAGATGGTTTCTTATCTTCTACTTTGAAAATCATTGGCGAAGTTGAACTGCCAATTCATCAAAACTTCTTAGTTGCTGAGCATACTAAGATTGATGGCTTGAGCCGTATTTATTCACACCAGCAGTCGCTTGCTCAGTGCCGTCATTGGCTAGATGTAAACTTCCCTAATGTCGAACGTGTGGCAGTATCAAGCAATGGTGAAGCTGCTCGCCGCCTTAAAAACGAATGGCATTCAGCTGCGATTGCAGGTGATGTCGCTGTTGCAGAGTATGGCTTACATAAGCTCTACTCAAATATTGAAGACAATCCAAGTAACACCACACGCTTCCTTATTATCGGTCATGAGGCGATTGCGCCATCTGGTCAAGACAAAACTTCTATCGTCGTCTCCGCTCACGATAAAGCAGGCGCACTGATCGAAATCTTGAAACCTTTGTCATATCATGGCGTATCGATGACCAGTATTGAGACGCGTCCTGAGCGTCCTAACAAGTGGGCATACGTATTCTTTATCGATATGAATGGTCATGTTAATGATCCAAACGTTAGCGCTGCCATCAATGATATTCGTCCATTGGTCAAAGATTTGCGCATATTGGGCTCATATCCAAAAGCTGTCCTATAGGCGACTACCTATAGATAACTATAGGCTTATTCACTGGTATTCATACATAATAGATGGGTCTTAGCTTTTGCAGATAGTATTCAAAAAAAGCATTTATAGATACCATCTAAGGATAAACCATGCAGACTACTCAATTGACCGCGTCAGATCTATCGCCGTTAACGCCAGCTTACGACAGTATTTTGGCATTGGCACCTTATCAAACCGGTAAGCCAATTGAGGAGCTGACACGTGAGTATGGTGTCTCAGATGTGGTCAAGCTGGCTAGCAATGAGAATCCAATGGGATGCTCCCCACGAGTGACGCTAGCAGTGACCGAGCAGCTAGGGCAGTTGTCACGTTATCCTGATGGCAATGGTTACTATCTAAAGCAAGCGCTGGCTGACTTTAACGATGTCAATGCCAATCAAATTACCTTAGGTAATGGCTCTGATGATTTGCTCGATATTTTAGCACGCAGCTTTGTGGGTGCTGATGATGCCATCGTCTATAGCCAGTATGCTTTTGTGGTTTATCCTATGCTAGCGAAGATGCAAGGTGCCACGGGCATTGAAGTGCCTGCTCAGCGCTTTGGCCACAACCTAAAAGCCATGAGCCAAGCGGTACAAGATAATCCGAATACCAAAATCGTTTTTATTGCCAATCCGAATAATCCAACGGGTACGCAGCTAGAGCAAAAAGAGCTGCGCCAGTTCGTTGCCAGTGTGCCAAGCTCAGTCTTGGTGGTACTAGATGAAGCTTATATCGAGTATAGTCCTGAGAGTAACAACCGCGCACTATTAAATGAGTTCGATAATGTCATTATTGTGCGTACTTTTTCTAAAGCTTATGGGCTGGCAGGTTTACGCGTCGGTTATGCTCTAAGCTCGGTGGCAGTGGCGAATTTACTAAACCGAATTCGTCAGCCATTTAACGTCAGCCGTGTTGGTTTAGCTGCCGCTGCTGCTGCACTTGCCGATCAAGACTTTATCGAAAAAACTCGTCTGATAAACGATGAGCAAATGCGTTGGTTAGAAAAGCAGTTTGACGCGCTAGGGCTGGGTTTTGTGAAGTCGCATGCCAATTTTATTATGGTCGAAGTGCAGGTTGAGATGGAAGATATAACTGCTGCCTCTATCCATCAGGCACTACTTGAACAAGGCGTTATTGTCCGTCCGTTGGATGCTTACGGATTGCCTAACTGGCTACGTATCACAGTAGGTGTGGCTGAAGACAATCTGCGTTTGATTGATACTCTGCGTTCTATTTTGACTGAAGACTAAGCGCATCTATAAGTGCTTTGTAATTTAAAAATTGTTCTTAATTAGCCATTAAAATTTATAACACTAAGACTGGCTCTATCTATGTCTTAGTGTGTCCAACGAGAAAAGCCGTGAGTAGTCAGAAAAATAATAAACTTCAATCGTCTCTAAATACTACGCCGCCTATATTCAAACAAGTTTGTGTGATTGGGCTTGGGCTGATTGGTGCCAGTTTTGCGCAAGCTATTAAAGACAATGGCTTAAGCGCGCGTCTGGTAGCAGTCGATAGACATGCACCAAGTATCACAGAAGCCATCGAGCATGGTCTGCTAGATGCAGGTAGTGCAAACTTACAAGACGTCATCGCTGGCAGTGATTTAATCATTATTGCAGTGCCAGTACAGGCAGTTCAAGCAGTGTTCGTTGATATCAAACAAGCGATAGATAACGGACAGCTTGCCAGTGATTGCATCATGACGGATGTCTGTAGCACTAAGGTCAATATCATTGATGCCGCTAAAGCAATGTTCGGCTCGCTGCCGACAGGATTGGTGCCAGCGCATCCAATTGCTGGGGCTGAAAATTCAGGGTATCATGCGCGCCGCGCCAGTTTATTTGTCAATCATAGCGTCATTATTTGCGAGCTACCGACAACCAGTGCAACTGCTATTGCAAAGTTGCGACTATTGTGGGAATCAGTAGGCGCAAATGTCATGTCAATGGATGCTGAGCACCATGACCGCATATTAGCGCACACCAGCCATTTGCCACATTTACTTGCCTTTAATTTGGTTGAGCAATTGGCAAGCCATGATGACAATTTAGATATGTTTCGTTATGCCGCTGGTGGATTCCGCGATTTCACGCGTATCGCTGCCAGTGACCCTAAAATGTGGCATGATATATTTTTTGCCAACCAAAGCGCGATTGTCAGCGCCCTTGATGAGTATGGTGTCTATTTACAGACGATGCGCCAGCTTATCATTGATCAAGATTCAACTGCCCTGATGGGACTTTTGGGCCGCGCGCAAGCCGCACGGCGACATTTCGGCCATATGTTAGCCAGCACCCCTTATACGGATACTTCTGCTATGTCAGCTTCTTATAATATTACCCCTAGCAATACTGTTTCTGGCACCATCGCGATTCCTGGTGATAAATCTATCTCGCATCGCAGCGTTATGCTCGGCAGTCTTGCCACAGGCGTGACAAATGTGACTGGGTTTTTGGAAGGGGAAGATGCGCTAGCAACGCTACAAGCATTCCGTGACATGGGTGTGACTATCGAAGGCCCTGATAATGGCAATTTGACCATTCATGGTGTTGGTATGAATGGTTTAAAACCTAGCAAAACACCACTGTATATGGGTAACTCTGGTACCAGTATGCGCCTGCTATCTGGTATTTTGGCAGCACAATCATTTGATAGCGTACTGACAGGTGATACTAGCTTGAATAAACGCCCGATGGAGCGCGTGGCGGCACCGTTACGGTCTATGGGTGCCGTTATCCAAAGCACTGGTCATAGTGGTACTGCGCCGCTGAGTATCACTGGTCGTGATACAGCTGGTAAGCCATTACAAGGTGCTGAGTATGATATGCCAGTTGCTTCAGCTCAGGTAAAGTCTTGTTTGCTACTAGCAGGTCTATGGGCCGAGGGTACGACAACGGTCACACAGCCTGAGATCAGCCGTGACCATACTGAGCGTATGCTATCGGCCTTTGGTTATCCGGTAACCGTAGAAGGCAATCGTATCAGTGTCACTGGCGGCGGCACACTAACAGGCGGCGATATCGCGGTTCCTGCTGATATCTCATCTGCAGCGTTTTTTATGGTGGCAGCAGCCATCAGTCAAGACAGCGAGCTGACCTTAACCCAAGTAGGTATCAACCCTACGCGTACTGGCGTCATTGATATTCTAAAATTAATGAATGCAGATATTAGCCTAAGCAATGAAACACATGTGGGCGGCGAGCCAGTTGCTGATATTACGATTCGCAGCTCAAACCTAGTCGGTATTGAAATACCAGAGCATCTCGTACCACTGGCGATTGATGAATTCCCTGTGCTATTTATCGCAGCCAGCTGTGCCCAAGGTCGTACGGTATTGACTGGTGCCAAGGAGCTGCGTGTCAAAGAGTCAGATCGTATCGCTGTGATGGCAGAAGGATTACATACGCTTGGTATTGATTGTACTGTAACTGATGATGGTCTGATTATCGAAGGCAAAGGCGCCGCTACTGAAAGCGGTGAAGTCAACAATGACCAACCTGTCTTTGGTGGCGGTCATATTGTCTCGCATCATGATCACCGTATTGCAATGAGCTTCTCTGTTGCCAGTCTGCGTGCATCCCAGCAAATTACCATTGAAGGGGTTGAAACGGTTAATACCAGTTTCCCGGGATTTGCTGAGCTTGCCAACCAAATTGGTATATCTATCCAAGTGGATACTGGTGCTGAGTAAGTCGCTAAGCTACCGTTAACTCTTAAAGATTTAATCTAACATCGTTAGCAATGTACTCATGTCACTATTGGCATGAGTACATTGCTTTTTACCTTATAATCTCACTGTAGTAACCCTGCACTCTCACGATTCGATTGACAATAATAATTAGAATTAGGTGAGAGTGCGCTTTGCTCTAAAAAGTTGTCCTATATTATGACTACCCAAAATGTCATCAAAAAACCCGTTGCCCCAATCACCACAACCAGACGCGGCATTATTACTGCGCTTATCGCGTTCTTTATTTGGGGTGGATTTCCGTTATACTTCAAGCAGCTATCTGATTATGATGCGACGGAGATCATAGGTCACCGTATCACTTGGACGTTTTGTTGCCTATTGATTGTGTTAGTGGCTACCAAACGCTGGGGATGGATAGAAACGCTCAAGCAAAACCCAAGATGGATCGCGCTATCACTGGTCTCTGGGTTAATTATCGCAACCAACTGGCTGACCTATGTATGGGCGGTTAATCAAGACCGTATCCTTGAGGCCAGTTTGGGTTACTTTATCGGGCCATTGGTAGGTGTTGCGCTATCGATGATTTTATTCAAAGAGCGTTTGCGTCCTTTACAGTGGGTCGCTATTGGATTTGCACTGTTGTCTGTCATCATTCAAGTGGTGATGCTTGGTAGTCTGCCGTGGATATCATTGATTTTGGCATTTAGTTTTAGTACTTACGGGACGATTCAACGACAAACGCCATTGACTGCTGTCGATGCCATGTTTGTCGAGACTGCAATGCTAGTACCGTTATGTCTTTGGTGGTTTTGGCAGTCTGATGTGGCAAGCCACCAACTGAGCTTTTGGTTTAGCTCAAACATTTGGCTACTGATGATCGCAGGTCCGATTACGCTAATACCACTTTTATTATTCAATAAATCTACCAAGCTCGTTGCATACAGTATTCTGAGCTTCATGAATTATCTGACGCCGACCTTCATTTTCTTTTTGGCGGTGTTCTATTATAAAGAACCGTTCGATTCACAACGTTTGGCAGTATTTGGTCTGATTTGGTTAGGTCTGCTATTATTTAGCATCGATCTGTGGCGCCATCGTCCAAGTAAAGTGTTAAAAGCGGCGCGCCTACGTGAAGAAGCGCTAAAATCGGTTAAGTAAATATTAATAATACGGAAAAAATTAGCAAACAAGGATGAAAGCATGTTTCATACTCAGTCTGATGTTGTATTTATAAAAGGTCTAAAAGTTGAGGCAGTAATTGGTGTTTATGATTGGGAGCGTGCTATCACTCAGCCATTACTCATTGATATCGTGCTTGAAACGGATATTAGCCGTGCGACTGTGTCAGATGATGTCAGCGATGCGCTGAGCTATAAAGAAGTCTGCGATGATGTGAGCGAGTGGTGCAAAGAGATTCAAGCAAAGCTGCTTGAGCATTTGGCTGGTCAGATCTCTGATAAGGTATTCGCAAAATATGACTGTCAAAAAATAACGTTGAGCATTGCTAAGCCTACCGCTATTGCCCAAGCTGATGCGGTAGGGGTGCAAATAACGCGCTATGCGCCAGCATCAACTAACGAGCTAACTACTAAAGAAGCTGCCAAAGAAGTTAACGTCAGCCAAGCTGATGATGCATAAAACGTCAGTGGATTTGAATTTGGAAATGCTAACACAATGCGCACCTGAGACTGTGCAAGCACAGCCTGTAGTAGAGGTAGTGTTAGCATTAGGTAGTAATTATCAAGCCGACAAGTATCTCCCGCTTGCTCGGCAGCGCTTGGCAGCGCTAGGTGCAGTGCAATTGTCTACGGCCTTCCAAAATCCTGATTTTACCGCGACTTTAGACCAGCCAAAACCTGACTATACCAATCAATGTGTCCATCTAGTACTGACCACACCGATGCGCCTACAACAACTACAGAAAACCTTCAAAACTCTTGAAGGCGATTGTAATAGGTGTCGACAGACTGAGCCAAATCAAGTACGGCGAGTGACGATGGACATTGATATTTTGATGGTCAAGTTGGCTAATATAGAAAATAGCCTAAGCAAAAAACCGAAATTTAAATCAGTGTTTGATTGGATTGTCATGGCCGATCGTTATCCATTTAAAGCGCATGAGGAAGCGGGAGTTAAAGAATTGATTTTAACTAAGCTATAGTTTGGCTAATAAGTAGCCGTATCTTAATCACCATTATATCTTTTCATCTAAAACTACCGTTGTTCAGTACTCACTCTGCCTTAACCCATCAGTTTACTAGACAAAAATCTAATAAAAACTATGCGATTATCTAAGCAATTGTTAGTATAAGTGACGATGTAATCTTCAAGATACTACTACCTATTCAAAAACCAATGAACTTTTTGAATAAAAAAATAATCATGAGTTTAGCAATCATACTCATGATGTCTACTTTGTCTGCCTGCGATAAAACGCCTTCCGAGCATCTTCAATCTCTTACCAAAGATAACTACCCTGTGGCAAATATGCCAGACGAGCCACTAGAAACTCCACTTGAGATTAATATTGAGCCCAAGCGCTTAGCCATGACCAGCTCATGGAGCGCAGGGGTAAAAGACGATGGTACGCTTTGGACATGGGGTACAGATGGTCTACTGCGTGATACCAAGACAGGACAAGATCCAACGCCTAGGCAAGTCGAGGGTGTCAATGATGCGGTGGCTGTGTCAGGTGCTGGTCATATGTTACTACTACGAAAAGATGGCACAGTGTGGGGTTGGGGTAGTAACTCTCATGGAGAGATAGACCCTAGTGATGGTGACATCTTTATTGAAGAATTGAGACAGATTAAAGGGATTGAGAATGTTGTAGATATCGCTGCTGGTGAAATGGACTCCATATTCTTAACTAATAACGGTGAAGTCTATGTATTAGGCAGTAATGAAGGTGGTTGGGTTAATGAAATCCCAAAGCAACTTATTATCCCAACTAAAGTTCCTAATCTTTCAGATATAATCCGTATTGAATTTAGAAATGGAGTTCTATTAGCGTTAGATAAAAAAGGCGAGTTGTACTCTACAGGAAAATCAGAACGTGCGTTAGGACGTCTTCTCTATCAATCACAAGAACCTGAAATAGAATATCATCCTGCTGCTAAAGTCGCATTACCTAAAAAAACTATCGATTTCTCAGTAACCTCTACAAGCGCAATGGCAGTTCTTGAAGATGGAAGCGTATGGAACTGGGGAAGCAATAGCTCTGCTAACCTAGCCTTATCAGATTCTGAAGATATTAAAATGCCAGAAAAAAATCCATATTTACATAAGGTTGTAAATATTGGAATACATGCTGCTGTAACTTCTCAAGGTGACTTATATACTTTGAGTAAATACGGGTTTGGGAAGAATAAAAACTCTATTTCAGCGTATACATATAATAAACCTTTTTTAATAATGCAAAATATTGATCCAGACCAAATAGTTTATGGGTACTTATCATATGCTGTGGTCACAAATGATGGCAATGTCTGGTTTTGGAATTGGAATGAAAATGGGCAACGCGGCACGGGTGAAATTGTAGAAAGCATGGAAAAAGATTATGTATTAACCCCCGAAAAATCACTATTTACGTTAAATTAAACTTCTTAATTATCAGGAAACTTACTATGTCACAGTCAATAAAAGATATCTTTTATCATGCTTTATTAGCTCGTGCAGATTACTCTGAGATGAAAAGCAACGATTTGCTAAGTCGAAATTTGCTAGAAAATCAAAAAAGTTAATCTACCATGTATGCGGACATGGTAGATTTTATCTAAGACTACTTTGACTCTATTGTTTCTCTACTAAAATCTATATAAGCATTTGTTATCACTCTATACGGCAATAGTACTGCCTACATTTAACGACTGTCTTAGCGATTTTTCTCATTATTGACATCATCTACATCAGCACGACCAATCACATCTAAATCTTCTAGACAAAGCTTGTCATATTCTTTTTTGCAAAAATTAGGATCAATATCACACATCGCTGACTGTAGTTGATCGAGGCGATTCTCTGACTGTTGAATGTGTTCGAGCATTTTAGCAAATGCTTCTGCGACTGGGTCTTGTGAATAAGGGTCGATACCATAAGCACGGAAAGTATTGGTACGTTTGGCAGTAGGGGTAGTGTCGTTAGTTTGATCGCTGTTCTCGCCAGCTTGCGCAACTTTTTCTTGTTGCTTAGCGTCTTGTACTTTTGTCGCGATTGGGTTGCCTTTTTCATCGTGATGATCTGAGATCATACGCGCGGCACTGCCGACCATTGTGGCGCCTGCTGGTACTGGTTTGACTACCACTGCATTCGAGCCGATTTTAGCGTTTTTACCGACTGTAAATGGTCCCAAAACTTTTGCACCAGCACCGACCGTTACACCGTCTTCTAGCGTTGGGTGACGCTTGCCATTATTCCAAGACACACCGCCCAAAGTAACACCATGGTATAGCGTCACATCGTTGCCGATCTCAGCAGTCTCACCGATGACGACGCCGACACCATGATCGATAAAAAAGCGTCTACCAATCTTGGCAGCAGGGTGAATTTCGATACCTGTCATGATGCGCGAGCCGTAGGAAATCACGCGTGCCGCTAGTTTTTGTTCATTGTTCCAAAGACAGTGTGCACCGCGATGCAAAACAAGCGCATGTATGCCCGGATAAGTTAGGATCACTTCCAGACTATTACGCGCCGCAGGATCTCGGGTGAATACTGCATCAATATCTTCTTTCAAATCGTTTTTGATAGTAATAAGCGATTTGAATAATTTGGATGGCAATGACATAAAGCGTCCTATCTATTCGTCGGTAGAGTGTCGTTGCGAAAACAGCGATGTCTCTAATCTGTGGTCATAAAGTTCGGATAATCAGGAATATATATTTTCGCTAAGCTTCTGCAAGTTATAACAGCTTTATACCGCAAAATATAGTAAAAAGCTGTCAAACAAAGGCAAGCTTATAAACTACGGCTTGTTTTAGTCTTTCGATAGTTTGGCAATCAAAGCGCTTAATAGCTGATATTCTTTTTGATCAAGCTGTAGGCGTGACCCAAGTCTAGACAAGCGTGATGGCAATGACTTTAGATGTTCGTTATTTGCTAGGCCACGCTGTACCATAAGGTCAGTGGTGCGCTGAGTGAGCTGTTGCAGCTGCTGCTGATTAATAGCAGGCTCATCCCATTGCTGACGCAAATTCACATTGATTATCGATTGGGCGTCTGTGCTTGCATCCGAATCTAAACTATCAGCTGTCTGAGTATGCGTTTGAGCATAAGCAAAAATAAAGCTGGCGATGACTTGCACCGCTGATGCAACATTTAGCACAGGGTAAGCAGGATTGGCATCGATTTGAACGTGATAATCAGCATAAGCCAATTCTTCATTGGTCAATCCACGGTCTTCACGTCCAAACAATATAGCAATATTTGGTTTGTTAGAAGTAGCAGCAGATGAGGTATCAACATTACTATCGTCTGCACTTAACGCTGCCTGTGCATCGATAAAGTCAAACATAATCTTAGCGGCTT
>TARA_R110000737_G_scaffold343954_1_pt1 | contig 14786 bp, 13 predicted proteins | sample TARA_R110000737 | Tara Oceans TARA_R110000737 (sample SAMEA4398027) | marine metagenome | biome: Polar Biome; feature: [SRF] surface water layer (ENVO:00010504); material: water (ENVO:00002006), including particulate matter (ENVO:01000060) such as... | depth 5 m
GGATTTGCACTGAAAACATTGAAAAAGCTAAACGGCGATAAGTTGTTATTCCCATTTTCATCTATTGTTGAAGCGAAACAAATTGGTCGAGGTCCCACTGCGCCGAGTAAATACTGGTGCAATTGTGGAATCGGCAATGATTTTGGATCGATGGAAAGCATTTTTTTCATGAAATGCAAAGGTATAGGAATTATACTTTTTGATGGCTGATTTATGATTTGATTTGTGCGAAGTTTTGCACAAGTTTTGAATAATTAGCGAAATGATAATGGTAAAATTGAGTAATAATTTTTCTTAAAAAGACGAGAATAATAAAAAAACAAATTATCTTTGCACTCCCAATTGGGATAGAGAACTAAACGAAGTTCTTGAAAAAAAATGCGGATGTGGTGGAATTGGTAGACACGCTAGACTTAGGATCTAGTGCCGCGAGGTGTGAGAGTTCGAGTCTCTCCATCCGTACTTAAGTTATAAAAATGGTATGAGTGTCCCTTATACCATTTTTTGTTGGTAAGAATTCGTAAAAACAAATTAAGATGAACGTTACACGTCAAGACATTGATGCGCTAAACGCAAAGTTAAAAGTGGTTGTTACTCCTGAAGATTACAAAAAGAAGGTTGACAACTCATTAGAAAAGTACAGAAAAACAGCTAAGATTCCAGGATTTCGTCCAGGACATGTGCCAGTTGGTTTGATTCAAAAACAATATGGTAAATCTGTATTGGCTGAAGAATTGAACAAAATTGTAAATGATGCTTTGTACAACTTCATCTCTGAAAACAAATTGGATGTTCTTGGAAACCCTATACCAAACGAAGAAGAAGAGGTAAAAGGTGATTTCGAAAAGCCTGATACTTTTGAATTTACGTACGATGTTGGTTTTGCGCCTACTGTAAAAGTTGATCTTTCTGCAAAAAGTAAATTTGACTATGTGAAAATCAAAGTTGACAAAAACTTGGTGAACAAACAAATCGATGATTTACGTCGTCGTTATGGTAAAATGTCAAGTGCTGATGCGGTAACTGAAAAAGATTTGATTCTTGGTCAGTTTGTTGAATTGAACGAAGACGGAAGCATCAAAGAAGCTGGAATTTTACATTCGTCTACAGTTTCAACTGAATTTGTTGAAGATGCAGCTACGAAAAAAGAATTAATCGGAAAGAAAGTTGGTGACAAGTTGGTTATCGATCCGCGCAAAGTTTCTCGTGGAGGAAAAGATACTGCTTCCATGTTGGGAATTTCTGAAGATCAATTGGTTGAAGTTGGTGAAAAATTCCAATTGACAGTTACAGAAATCAAACGCATGGAAATGGCGGAATTGAACCAAGAATTCTTCGACAAATTGTACGGAGAAGGAGCAATTTCTTCTGAAGAAGATATGCGTCAGAAAATTTCTTCTGATTTAGAGAATATGTTCATCGCGGATTCAGATCGTTTGTTGACTAAATCAGTTTACGATGAGTTGATTGAAAACACAAAAATCGATTTACCTGACGATTTCATGAAACGTTGGATTCGTTTGTCAAATGAGAAACCAATCACGCCAGAAGAAGTTGAAGAACACTACCCAAGCTACGCGAAGAACTTGAAATGGCAGTTGATTCAAACGAATATCTTCAAAGCAAACGACATTAAATTGGACAATGCTGAAGTTATTGAATTCACAAAAGCTTTATTGGTTCAAAACTACGCACAATACGGAATGCCAGCTCCAGAAGACAAAGAGTTGACAGATGCTGCAATGGGTGTTTTGAAAAACAAAGAAGAAGCAAATCGCGTTTTCGACATGATGTCAGAACAAAAATTGACAAACTTCTTCAAAAACACCGTGAAATTAAAAGAGAAAGAAGTTTCTTACGACGAGTTTGTGAAATTAGCGAACTAAGAGATACTATATTTGAAATGAAAAGGTTGGGCTAGAGTCCAACCTTTTTTTGTGCTATTTCGTTTCGAATGCGATGCATTAATATTCCATTTTTGTTTAACTTTAGTTTAATTAAACCGAATCAACATTGCGAAAATAAGTGCTTAAAGACGGTTATTATCGTATAAAACGTTTTGTACATACTTAAAGGAATGAATACATAGGTTGATTAGCTAATAATTCTGCACAAGTAGAAAGACTAAAAATCAATGCAAACATTTATACATTATTTTTTACATTTTGGATTTCCCTTTTTCATAGCCATTCTATTTTTTAGAAAAGATTGGAAAAAAGTCTATTTAATTCTAGTTGCAACTATGTTGGTGGATATAGACCATTTATTTGCCAATCCAATTTTTCAAGCTAATAGGTGCAGTATTAACTTTCATTTTTTACATACATATTATGCTATGATAGTGTATGTTATCCTTCTCTTTTTCCGAAAACCATTTAATATAATAGGAATTGGATTACTATTTCATATGTTAACTGACATTATTGACTGTCTAATAATGTATTCAGCTTGCGAAGAGTGTTTTACTGCTTCACCTGCAATTGATTTGCTAAAAGAAGCGTCGAAAATAGTTGGCTTGTAATATTGTTGAGAAAAGGCGAAGCTGAATGATCATATTGCAAAATTGAAAGAAAGACAGTGCACTAAAATGATTCAAAGAATAAGTAAAATGGCTTATTTAACCAATGCTGCCCCTTTTTCAAACATCATTTAAACATCCCCGAAGCACCAATTTTTAACAATGCCAACAATATTCAATCACACTCCACCGTTCTCACGCCAAATCGATAGCGACTGACAAAAATTCTACTTCATCTAAAAACCAAAAACAAATGAAAAAAGTAGTTTTAGTCGTTTCGGTAGTTCTTCTATCGATGAATTCTTTTACCCAGGAGACTTCAGAAAATTCCAATAAACCCATAAAAGCAGGTTTCGCTTTTGGCTTGAATTATTCAAACATATCGACAGATAATAGTTTGCCAAGTGGGACAGAGGTGAAAAATGAGGTTGGTTTTCGATAGGGTATTTTAGCAGAGTTTAAGCTTTCCAAAATACTTTTTCTATCGCCATCCATTAAGAATTAATCGAAAAAGCATGAACCTTTCCAAGAAGACCTAGTTTGACTGTCCTCTTTCTTTTAAAAGTTTTAAATGCGAGATTAGCCCACCACCATAAGTTGTTTGACTTGGAACGATATTGTTTTCTAAAAGCCTGGCATATAGGATCTTGTTTAATCTTGGGTAATAGAAATGATTGATATGTGGAAACAAATGATGTGCGACATGACAATTTACACCTCCAAAAATAAAGTTAGCCACCGGACTGAAAGGGTAAAAATCATTGGAACTTTTGATCTGATTCATAAACCAGGATGTTTCAATGAGACCCTCTGTTTTTACAGTAGGATAAGCCGATCCAGATACATGGTGTGTAATAAAAAAAGTGTAAAGGGTATATAAGGACTGGAACAAATGCATGGCAACAAATGCAAAGATTACCAAATAGGCAGACTGTTGGGAAAAATAGATAGGCACCACCAATAGATAGCTAAAGTAAAAGGCCTTGACTAAAATAAATTTGAGATAATATTTAATTAACCCTTTTTTCTTTTTTGGAGCAAACTTATGGACGACAATAAAATCTTTAATCAATACCCAATAAATAGAATACATCATATAGGCGAAACTGGCATAAATATGTTGGTATTTATGGTACGCTTTATTTTCACTGGTTGGCAGCACTCGGATGAGTCCTGTAATCGATAAATCAGTGTCAAAATTCTCAACATTCGGAGCGAAATGATGTGAATTGATGTGTCTTTTTTTCCAAGCCTCAGGATGAGCTCCAACTAATGTGTAAATTATCTCAAAGAATAGGTTATCCCAAAATGGTTTCTTTATAATTGAATGGTGGCTCAGGTCATGTGCAAAATTGAAACAGAGCAATACAGCCAGAAAACCAAAAAGCATGAAATTTAGAACAAACAAAACAGGATTCGTGATAACAAAAATGAGCGAGTAACTCGTTATCGCCAGGCCGCAATAAAACAAAGCTTTGAACAAGAAGTATCCATTCGCTTTTTTCTTATTCATAATCAACTTATCGCTTATTTCCCTGTATATCGATTCGTATAATATTTGATCAGCCTCAACTTTTAGATGTTTAGCTTTCATATTCAAGAGGTTCTATTGATTTATGATGCCCCATTTTATAAAGGAATCTATAATATGCTTTTAGTGCCTCTGAGTAAGACATATTCATATAAGTTACTCCATGTTCCTTTGCTGTTTCAACAAATAAAGGGAGGATTTTAAGATAGTGAACGTGACTAATATTGGGCAAAAGATGATGCAAGGCGTGTGCATTAAATCCTCCTAAAGTCCAATTTAAAAAAGGACTTTTGGCATGGTAGTCGACAGAGGTGCACATTTGTAAAGTTGCCCAGCTCATTGGCAGTTTGCCATCTTTATCGGGTTCTGGATGTTGAACATAATCAGATAGATGTGAAACCCCTAATACGCTTGTGAAAATAATAGAAACCATAAAGTGATTGAGTACAAAAGCCAGTAATACATTTCCGACACCAAATGGGAGAAAATATATTGGCATAATAACCATATAGCCCACATAAATCAGCTTAAAAACGATCAGCTTAACCACTTCTATTCTAGGCATATTGATACGGATTGTTCTACTCGATTTACGGAATAGCATTAAAAATTCACGGATAAAAAACCAATTGATCGAGTACAGAAGACTTAGTATTGGTGCATATAAATATTGATATTTGTGATAGGATTTAAGGGGCTGATTAGAAGTCATTCTGAGTAAAGGGTTGTTCAAAACATCAATATCGCTTCCTTCAACATTCGTATATAGATGGTGAGATTCAGTATGATTTTTGCCCCAAACATATGCGTTATTTCCCTGAAGATTAAAGCTAATCGAAAAGAGCATTTTATTCCAAAATTTACTTTTTACGGCAACTCCATGTGACGCGTCATGAGAAATATTAAAGGCAGTTAAAAGTATTGAAAGCCCCATCAACAAATAAAAGAGATAAAAACTAAAGACGGTTGTGCTCGTAATCATCAAATAATAAAACAAGATGTCCAACCCGAAATACAAAATGATCTTGGTTATCATAATTCGATTCCCTGTTTTCTGAATATTATTCGTAGAAAAATACTGTTCGATCTTTTGATTTAAATCTTTATAAAAAGAAGACCCCTCGTCTTTTGTAAACTTCAGTTTATTCATGTGCCATAAGTTTATTGTTGGAAATATTTCTTTGAACTGGCTCAATATGGAACAACTTTAAAAACTTGATCACACCTTCCCAAAACATGATTTTCTTCAAAATTGGATTCAATACATTGGTCATCACACAATAATAGTTATCATAGCGACCATTATGATGCTTCATGTGGTGTTTTTTTGTTTGAATGATCCGGAGTGTTTGAAGAAAGCGAACAAATTGGGGATTCTTAGACCTTTTTTGATGCGACCATTTATGGATGATGTTGGCCTGCGAACTTATTAATACAAAGAGTAATATTTCCCAATGAAATCCAAAAAATAAGCTCACTAAAAATATTGCGCCTCCAACTTTATAAACTCCTTTTGTAAGATCCCAATAACTTTGTTCTGTCATCAAATTCGGGAATTCATGATGAATTAATAAACCATTGATAGAAACCGTCAAATATTTGCTATCCATTACACCGTAATTATCTGCATAAAAGTGAAACAAACCCGTTAAAAAATCGGCTAACAAAATAATTCCAATAATTTTTAAATATATCATTTTTTAAGGCAAAAGACTTTTATAATCAGCCATCTAGTTGATTAAGAATTAGTAGTGCCATTCTCTTTCGTAAACAATACAACCTTTAACCAATTCGCTATACTTTTTCGATAAAACCAGTTTTTCACCAAGAGATTGCTCTTTTGCTGAGTCATAGGCAATGTAACTATAAAGCTCAATAGCTTGATCCAACGTTAATTCTAACCTTATATCAGGATCTCCTATTAAACCAGGTAGAATTAAAAACATCCCATCAACATTTACAACTGTAGCACTCATATTCACAGGATTACCGTGGTAGGTATCACCCTCAGGATTTAAAATAACATATTGTAAATAATTGTCTAGCTTCCCATTAAACATATTCGTTTCAAACAGATATGGCATGGAATACATTCGTTGTAAACAAGCCATATGAACCACGTAGCAGACATTGAACTTTTCAGTATCACTGAGCTTATTATCCTCTAGGACATCATTTACATTTTTTGCAATATCTTTATTAAACGGTATAAAAAGCGTTGGAGTAACTCCCTCGCGTTTTCCTTTCGTCACTTGAACATCCAGACCATTTATGGTTACGGTGAAGGCAACTTTGTTATCAACTAACAGAAAAATATTCTCCTTGATTCCTTTCATGAATTCAGATTTCTGTGCTCTTTTCTCTGCAGACATCAAGGAGGAAGCCATTTGGATAAACTCTGGGTTATCAAATTGCGAATAGGTTTTGATTGTATCTTGCATAGAAACATCCGGCTTTCTTAGCTCTGCTATATGTCTGTTTGATGAACAACTAGCCCCAATTAATAGTAGGAAAAGAAATAAAATAGGTAAGTAAGTTTTTTTTGTTAAGTCCATAATCAGTGGGTTTTAACTTGTTAGTACTTGAATATCCGTGTGATAATCATCAGCAATTTACTAATCTTTCCCTCTAAAAAATATGATAAACATCATGATTTGAAGGTTCTAGTATTAACCAAATCCATTAAGGCTTATTCTACAGGTAGTAGAGGGCAGTTAGACCAAAACATTAACACACGCTCCAATCCACGTTTGATTTCCTCTCACACAATAATCCACAAACCAAACCGTTAACTAAACCAAATAAAAAACGACTGACAAAAATTCTACCTCATCCCCAAAATTCAAACAAATGAAAAAAGTAGTTTTAGTCGTTTCGGTAGTTCTTCTATCGATGAATTCTTTTACCTAGGAGACTTCAGAAAATTCCAATAAACCCATAAAAGCAGGTTTCGTTTTTGGTTTGAATTATTCCAATTTATTGACGGATAATGGTTTGCCAAGTGGGGCAGAGGTGAACAATGAGCTCGGTTTTCGATTGGGTATTTTGGCAGAGTTTAAGCTTTCCAAAATACTTTTTCTATCGCCAAAAGCTGAATTATCTATGAATAATGGGGGTATTACTCAATATCATCCTGATGCAAGTGTATCAAAGTATGATATTTTACCAATTGGATTGGAATTCATGGTACCATTACTAGTGAAAATGCCTCGAGAAAAACACAAACCCTATTTTTTCATAGGTCCAAAGGTCAAAATTCCTCTAACAGCTCAAAGCACGTCGACAACCATTTATTCGGGTAGAACGGACTTAGCGATTGATTTCGGAATAGGATTGGATAATACGTTTTCTCATTTCAATTTTTCTCCTGAATTAAGATATTCTTATGGACTTTTGAATGTCAATAGAAATCCGGCATTTCAAAGTATTTATTCCCATTCGGTATCGTTGGTATTTAAGTTTTTAGGGAATTAAATCTTATTTTCATGTGTCTGTTGAGATTCTAAGATATTATTGTGAACAGAATTTCTAATGTGAATTTTCCAATTTTTCTTGATCTATGGTAATGGAATTGATATATTTCTCGATGTATCTTTGTTAAAACAAATTGAAAAAAATATCAACGATGGATAGAAAAGATTTTATACGAAAAGGATTCTTGGGTTCTGCCATTCTAGTATCTGCTGGAGCTTTAGGAAATGTGGTCAAAAATGACATTGACGAACTTGAGGAGCTGGATATAGTTGGTTTTAATCACTTACCGAATACAAATTCAACCCACATGGAAAATTCAGTTTTACACAAAGCCAATACGAGAGGTGTTGCAAATCACGGATGGCTAAATTCGCATCATACTTTTAGCTTCGCAAATTACCATAACCCAGAAAGAATGCACTTTGGTGTGCTTCGGGTTTTAAATGATGATATTGTTGATGAAGGAATGGGATTTGGAAAACATCCGCATGACAATATGGAAATCATCAGTATTCCTTTAGAAGGTGATTTGGAACACCAAGACAGTATGGGAAATGTTACGGTGATAAAGAAAGGTGATATTCAAGTAATGAGTGCTGGAACAGGTGTAACACATAGTGAGTTCAATAAAAACAAAGACCAAAAGGTGAAGTTTTTACAAATTTGGGTTTTTCCGAATAAAAGAAATGTAACTCCTCGATATGATCAGATTACACTTGATGAAAAGGATAGAACGAACAAATTACAGCAAATACTTTCGCCAAATGAAAGCGATGAAGGTGTTTGGATTCACCAAAATGCTTGGTTTCATTTGGGTAAATTTAATGCGGAGGTCAAAACGGATTATACAATAAAAGATAAATCAAACGGTGTTTATGCTTTCGTCTTGAATGGTAATTTTACAATAAATGGAGAAGAGCTCAGTGCACGTGACGGATTTGGTATCTGGGATGTTGAAAAACTAAATATTACTTCCAAAAGTGATAATGCTGAAATCTTATTGATGGAAGTTCCGATGAACATCAGATGATGTAAAAACCAAATGATCAGAGAGTATTATTATAAATTAAATAATTCACACAATGGAAGTTAATCAAAAAGAAATCGAAAGAAAAGGTGAATTTTATGTCGAAGAAAACGGAGAAATTTTAGCTAAAATGACTTACGTTTGGTCGGGCAATGATAGAATAATAATTGATCATACGGAAGTTAGTGATAAACTTCGGGGAACTGGTGCAGGTAAGGAAATGGTTTACAAAGCCGCTAAATTCGCCGAAGAACGGAAAATCAGTATAATTCCACTTTGTCCGTTTGCCAAAAGTGTTTTTGATAAAAATAAGGACTTACGTCATGTACTGTAAGGCGATTTATTAAAGTGTAAATTACATTCCTTTTTACTCATTTACCAAGTGGAAAAAACCTTGTCCCTCTAGCGTTTGACCTGTTTTGGATTCAGCTGAAAAGGTATAGAAGTAAACACCGTCAGTAGCAGCGTTGCCTTGTTTGTTTTTACCATTCCATTTGTCCAGAACGCTTGAAATAACATACATCTGTTCACCCCAACGGTTGAAAATTCGACATTCAAATTTCTCAACATTGCTGTATTCAGCAATTTCATAAAATTCGTTGACTTTGTCACCATTTGGACTGAAAACATTTGGCATCACAACCAAGGGATTGCTATATACTTGAATTGTTTTCGTGACAGTATCCACACAATTAGCGTCACTCGTTACCAAAAGAAGTACTGTGAAAATACCATCATCTGGATATACGGTTGAAACATTAACAGCAGATGTTGTAGTTTGATTTAAGCCATTTCCAAAATCCCAATAATAGGAAGCAATTCCGGCTGTTGTGCTCGTATTGGTAAAGTTTACCGTTAATGGAGACTGGCCAGAAGTAGGTGAAGCTGTGAAACTGGCAGCATCAAATGTACCTACTGTAATTGTTGCATTGTCGGAACCTTGTTTGCCGCATTGATCAGTAATCGTCACGGAGTAATTATATGTTCCAGACGCAAGCAATGTCACAAATAGCGTGTCGTTTGTACTTCCGTCATCCCATAAATAGGTGAAAGGTCCAAATCCAGAGGTTGGTGTGGCAACCAGATTAATTACTGAATTGGAAGGACAAGGTACAGAAATATCGTTTACCGTTACCGCGGTACTTTGATCAATTATCCATAATGTTCCGGTGGAGAATAAAGTGTCTCCACAGGTGTTGATTGTGTATGCAGTTATGATTATACTTTCTGGACCTTCTACGATTAAGTCAAGAATTGGAATGATTGAAAGTGAAACACTATCCTGTCCAGGTAAAAAAGTAACACTTCCTGGCAGGGTGTTGTAGTCGACCCCATTTATAGCTGTTCCAGTAACTACATAATTTACCGTTAAGGCAGTGGCCGTATCATTTTCTGCTCTTATGAAGAATACCTCTGCATCAGCACAACCTTCAATTACGGTTGTGTCACCAGTTTGCGCAACGATTGACACATCAACTGTGTTTGACGAAAAAGAATTGGCTTCTAAAAAAACCGCTGAATTGAATCCGCCGTCACCAGCATCAGAAATAGCAAGTTTGATATGATATGTTTCTCCACAAACTACACCCGCTCTGGCTTGTAATAAAGTTGTGTGGCCGTCATATTCAAGGTTTAATCCTCCCGCATTATCAACATAATAAGTCGAATTCGTAACAGGATTGATATTGTTTATACTTACAATTGTTCCCGTCCCGGGTAATACAGCGATGTTTTGGCTAGTATAATTTCCGCCAGAAGGATTGGTTCCAGTGAGGAAAAATCCAAAAGCATCGTTGAAACCACTATTATTTGGCGGAGCATATTCTGGATATTCCTCAGATGCAAATACATAGTTGAAGGAGATGCTATCACCGGTAGGAATAAAATCAAATTCTAAAACTCCTCCATCATATATGTCAATTCCTGGAGGTTGTAAACCGATTAAATCTAAATCGGTATCATAATTGGCAACACCAGTATTATTGCCTGAACTAGACGATATATTCGGACCTACAGCTTCGCTAACATTTCCCGTTGCCAATATTACACCATTGTTCATACCTATTCCTGGCGCTCCTCCAAATGCTCCTAAGTTTGCTTGAACTGTATTTGAATTAACAAGGCTACCGTTCCATTGAATATTAGAGGCAGTAACACCACTCCCTAATAGAACATTTTGTACTATTTGCGTTGGTGTAAGTGTATTTTGAATCGTTATTTGCGCAAAATAGCTACTTGAGATGAATATAATGGAGAAGAGAAATATATTTTTCATTATTGAAAATTCATTTCCTCGAAAGTAATTTATTTTTTATTGAATATAAATTATTGATTAAAAAAAAGTGAAATACTAATCAACAATTTTATTTTGAATTGATTCTGTGACAAGTCTTGTAACAATTACAAATTTAAACCTTAACAACCTGGTTTGACCTCAGTTTTACAGCCTGGCGATCGAGTTGAAATTACCGAAACATGGATTATAGATTCACAGGGAATATTTCGAAGAAAAAGTCCTTTTTCAATTACAATAAAATAGTTAATCTGCCTATTTGTCACAACTAATTATTTTGGCGCAATATTAGACGAGTGAAGCGCATGAGCGCACACATGGGAGAAAGTAAAGACAAGAAAGCCAAAAGAAAAACGGATGTTTCCTTTAAATGGGCATTTAAGGAATATATCTGGCCAAGAAAGAAAATCGTTGGATTAGGTTTGTTTCTAATTGTCATTCGAAGTTTGTCAGGTTTGGTTGTTCCTTATGCTAGTAAAGTTTTACTAGATGATGTAATTCCGAACAAAGACACTAGTTTTCTAATAACTATTATTTTGATGGTTCTTGGAGCTATCGTAGTACAAGCGGTTTCTTCGTTTTCTTTAACTCGATTACTAAGTGTTGAAGCTCAACGATTGATTTCAATTCTTCGAACTCAAGTCCAGCGCAAATTACTTTCCCTACCAATCCGCTTTTTTGATGACAATAAATCAGGAGCTTTGGTTTCTCGTGTCATGTCAGATGTTGAAGGTGTAAGAAATCTTGTTGGAACAGGTTTGGTTCAATTGGTGGGTGGATCTTTTACAGCAATCGTTGCATTGATACTTCTTATAAATATTAATGCTTGGATGACATTTTTCGTGTTGGTTCCAGTAGCTATTTTCGCTTTTATTGCGCTGAAAGCCTTTGGTTACATTCGACCGATTTTTAGAGAAAGAGGAAAAATTAATGCTGAAGTAACAGGTCGATTGACAGAAACGCTAAATGGTGTACGTGTCATAAAAGCATTCAACGCTGAAGAACAAGAAAATACTTCTTTCGAAATAGGTGTAGAAAAGTTGTTTCAGAACGTAAAGAAAAGTTTGACAGCAACAGCAGCGATGTCTAGCTCAGCAACTTTGTTGTTGGGAATAGCTTCAGCTGGAATTATGGGAATTGGCGGTTACTATATGATAGGTGGCTCCATGACAACTGGAGATTTCTTGCAATTCACCTTGTTATTAGGCTTCATGATTGCTCCAATTGTTCAAATGAGTAATATCGGAAGTCAATTGACGGAAGCCATGGCAGGTTTGGACAGAACGCAAGAATTGATGAACATGAAGGAGGAAAATGATCCTGCGCTTCGACCAATAAAATTGGATGAGATTCATGGAAACATAGAATTCAACGATGTGAGTTTTGCGTATGAAGAAAGTAAAGAAGTATTACACAACATTTCTTTCAAAGCTCCTTCTGGAACAGTTACTGCTTTGGTTGGTTCTTCAGGTTCTGGTAAATCTACAATTGCAGGATTGGCAGCAACATTTTTAACACCAAACTCGGGAACGGTGACGATGGACGGAGTTGATTTGTCAAAAGTTGATCTGAATTCGTATCGTCAATATTTAGGCGTTGTTTTACAAGATGATTTCCTTTACGAAGGAACCATACGCGAGAATATACTTTTCCCAAGACCGAATGCAACTGAGAAAGAACTTTTGGCAGCAGTTGAAGGTGCTTATGTTAGTGAATTCACCGATCGTTTTGATGAAGGATTGGACACTGTTATTGGTGAGAGAGGAGTTAAACTTTCAGGAGGTCAACGTCAGCGAATTACCATTGCGAGAGCTTTACTGGCAAATCCTAAGGTTATTCTTTTGGACGAAGCAACATCTAATCTAGACAATGAAAGTGAAGCATTCATTCAAAAAAGTTTGGGAACTTTGATGCAAGACAGAACAACTTTCGTAATTGCTCACCGATTGAGTACAATTCAAAAAGCTGATCAAATCTTGGTTATTGAAGATGGAAACATCGTTGAAACAGGAAAACATGATGAATTGATTGCTTTGAAAGGCAGATATTTTGATTTGTATACCTATCAAAGTAGAATATAGGTCTGCGATAATACCTTTACTTGACTTTCACAGAATTAATCCAATTTCAAATCAAAAGGCAAACGCATTTGAATTCCCATTAAGCTTTCTAATTTCTTAAGCTTAGCGTAATTTTCCATTAAAACGTCGGGCATTTTATCAGTTTTTACGGAAGTTCTGTCTCCCGTTTCTTCAATCATTTCAGCCAATGCTGCCCATTTGTCCTCTTTTCTCAAAGGGTAATAAACGACTTTGGTTTTGTCTTTAGAAATTCCTGCCAATTTCGCAGCGTAAGCAATTGCATCTTCCAATCCACCAAGTTCGTCTACCAAACCGATATTAACTGCATCTGCACCTGTCCAAACACGACCGCGAGCTATTTTATTGACTGCTTCTTTCGTCATTCTTCTTCCTATAGCCACGCGGCTTAAGAAATCATCATAAATATTATCAACCTCTTCTTGAATAATACTTAATTCTTCAGGGGTCATTTTTCTGTTAGTAGTTAACGCTCTATGTGAATTCGTCGATACATAGTCGAAAGTGAAGCCCAATTTGTTGTTCAACATTTTTCCAGTGTAAGGAATAACGCCAAAAACACCAATGGAACCGGTAATAGTTGAAGGTTCAGCAAAAATTCTTGTTGCAGGAGCAGATATGTAATATCCACCAGAAGCGGCAACATCTCCCATGGAAACGATTACTTTTTTCGTTTTGTTGGTCAATTCCACTTCTCTCCAAATCTCGTCACTTGCTAGTGCACTTCCTCCAGGGCTATTCACTCTGAATACAATTGTTTTTACTGATGCGTTTCTTCTAGCTTCTTTAAACTGCTTGCAAATATCCTTTGGTGTCAAACCATCGCCATCAACTGAGATATCGCCTTCCGCAAGAATAACTGCCACATTTGGATTGTTGTTCTGAATTAGAATTTGTTCGTTCAATACCTTCTTCGCTGCGTATTTTTCGAAGGAAATCATATTGAGTTCTTTGTCCTTTTTCTCACCAACTTTTTCGGCCAACATATCCATCACTTCATCTCGGTAAATTACACCGTCCAATAGCTTGTATTTGAGAGCGTCAGATGATTTACGAACTTTTAAATTATCGGCAATATCATCTAAATCACTTGCTGGAATAGAGCGTGATTTTTGAATGTCACTCTTGATAGTTCCCCACATAGAGGTCAAATAGCGCTCCATTTGAAGTCGGCTTGAATCACTCATTTTGTCCAAGAAAAATGGTTCAACGGCACTTTTAAAATCGTTGTTTTTCCCTCGAATTACTTCAACTTCAACTTCTAACTTGTCAAGCGTTCCTTTGAAGAAAGTTAATTCGCCAGCCAAGCCCATGATTTCCATGTTGCTAGTTGGGAAGCCATAAACAGAATTCGCTGCAGAAGAAACATAATACTCTTTTTGGGTAATCACCTCTCCGCTATTATAAGCAATGGCAAATTTCCCTGATTTTTCAAATTCATCAATGGCGTTTCGAATCTCTTTAGCTGCTGAATAACCACAAGAAAGTCCGTCGATTTCTATGTACAGACCTTTTATTCGACTGTCATTCGCCGCGATTTTCAGTCCATCGATAATGTCCGCAACACCCAATCGATTGTTAATCTGAAAACTTGCTGCATTCAAGGTTTTGCTTGAGCGCTCACCAATTTGTCCGTTCAATTTCATATGTAAAATCGAATTGGATTTAACATCTAGAGTGGAAGTTGAATTGAGACTGCCGAAAGAAGAAATAAATCCCGTGATTGCAAGAATCCAAATAAAAACTCCAATAATAGAAACGATTAACGCTGCAACTAAACTCGGCCAAAAAATTCTTCCAAAAGTGACTTTACGATTTTCCATTTAACGATTACATTTAAGTTT
>TARA_R110000737_G_scaffold211538_2_pt1 | contig 14764 bp, 13 predicted proteins | sample TARA_R110000737 | Tara Oceans TARA_R110000737 (sample SAMEA4398027) | marine metagenome | biome: Polar Biome; feature: [SRF] surface water layer (ENVO:00010504); material: water (ENVO:00002006), including particulate matter (ENVO:01000060) such as... | depth 5 m
AAAGATAAAGCAAGAAGATCCTAATTTTTTCAAGCACTTATCAGAACAACAAAACCCAGAATATTTATGGATAGGTTGCTCTGATTCTCGAGTACCTGCCAATGAATTACTCGGCATGCAACCTGGCGAAGTGTTTGTTCATCGTAATATTGCAAATCAAGTTATTCATACCGACTTAAATTGTCTCTCTGTTATTCAATTTGCCGTTGATGTGCTAAAAATAAAGCACATTATTGTCTGTGGTCATTATGGCTGTGGTGGTGTAATTGCCTCGTTAGATGATAAAAGCCATGGTTTAATTGATAACTGGTTACACCATATTAAAGACGTTTATCGTTTTCATAAAACCCGTTTAGATGCTGTTGAAGATAAAAATGAGCAACTAAAGCTACTATGTGAATTAAATGTCATAGAGCAAGTCGCCAATGTTTGTAATACAACTATCTTAAAAAATGCTTGGAAAATAGAGCAAGATGTGACTGTTCATGGTTTTGTTTATAATTTACAGGACGGTATTTTAAAAGACTTAGAAGTGTCAGTCGACAGCATAAAATAGTATTAACATGAATATAAAATTCACTGGTTTAGTTTTATGTTCACTTAACGATATGATTTTCAATAGAAAAGGCTTAGCTGAATATTTAGCTAAGCCTTTTCTAATAAAGCACTTATACGCTTTAATACTAACTAGCTAATGAAATAAACAATAGCTCATTCTTAGGTCATCTAAACATCCACGCCAATAGCCGGTCATCACTTAATTTAATGGCTTAATCAACTTAGCTAAACGTTCACATTGACCTTGTTCGCATTAACATAACGACATATTGTTTCGATTTTTTCTCAAAGTGGCATTTTTTATGCTTGAGTTTTAATGCTTGAGTAAAGTCAAATATGGTTTCAATATGACAATCCGCTTGGACAAATATTACAGATTTATGCCATGAAAAGTAGTGGCGGTTTTAATACATTTAACTATTTATTTATTATGTTTATAATAGAGAAAATCTTTAGGTAAAAACTATGCGTTGGATATCTTTTTTATTGGTGTTATTGGTTTTTTGCTCTGTTGCTAACGCCAGTTCAGCTCAGGCGACCGCAGACCAGCAAGTCGATTATGAATTTGCCGCCATTGAATATCTCATTGAACAAGAAATTGGTAAAATAATTTTAACGGCTATTTATCAGGAATTAGGCCTAAAAGTTAATATTACGTCTTATTCGGGTAATCGCGCACAATATGCAGCAAACTCGGGGCAGAAAGCCGGCGAAATTATGCGTATTTGGTCTTATGGCGTAGAGAACAAAAACCTAATTAGAGTACCAACCCCCTATTACAGCTTCATTACCTCAGCCTTTACATTGCGTAATAGCACGATAAATATTACTAAAGCCAAAGACTTAACAGGTTATAAAATTGCTCGCGTTAGAGGTGTCAAGCATACCAATAATATCACTAAAAATTTGCCAAAAGTCTCTGACAGCCCCTCCACCGAAGCCATGTTTAAGCTTTTACAGCAAGGTCAGATCGATATTGCCTTAACGAGTTATATTGATGGCATTCAGGTGTTAAAAAAGCTAAAACTTGAAAAAGACATCATGGTCAGTGAATCTTTGGCTGGCTTTAAACTTTATCATTACATACACAAAGATCATCAAGCACTGGTTAGTAAAGTTGATAACATCATTAAGCGGTTAAAGAACAATGGCAAATTAGCTAAAATCATTGCCCAGGCAGAGCATGCTGTGCTCAATACTGATCTTTCACATTAATATTAGCCAAGGCATATATTTTCTCCAACCGTTAAATAACGTTAGTTTTTATTGCTCTCAAATCATACAATAGTGTGCTTTAGCTCATTAAAATCCTATATCGATGAACAAAATATTTATAATTGGTTTACCTCGTACCGGCACCACCAGTGTTTGTGCTGCAATGCTTGAATTAGGTTTTAGTGTTGCTCATACCGCTTATACTGAACGGGCATTCTTTGAAGCACAAGTCATCGCCGACACACCGATATTCTGTGATTATCAACACTTAGATAAAGCCTACCCCGATGCTAAGTTTATTTACTTAACCCGAACAATGGATAAATGGCTACCTTCAATTGGCCAGTTACTGGCTCGTATGCACGTTAACCTTATTCGCGACGATGGTGGCTTTAACCCGATTATTAAACGCTGTTATCAAACAATATTTAGCCCCTATAGTTTAGATAATATAAAGGATTTTAAGTTTTTAGCACAATGTTACCAACAGCATCAAACGCAAGTTCAGTCATACTTTCAACATCGAACAAAAGACTTTTTGTCGATAGATATTAGTGATAGCCATAGCTATGCCGAGCTTTTAAGTTTTTTAGCTTTGGATACAAGCGCAGCAATAAGCATAGGCTTTAAAACACTTAATGTCGGCGGTAAGGTAACCGCTTGGAAGGATATAAAAAGTGCTTTAAAGGTCGACTCTACCAATAAAGGTAGAGTCACTAAGCTGCCCTATTTAACCTAAAGATAGTGCTTTCGTTAGCATTCGCCCTCATGGTGTTGCGTGGTCGCAACGGGCTTAATCATGGCAGCAAATAGTACAGCTAAAACAATAAAAATTGACGATATGTACAAACATGCGACTAAACCACAAAGCTGAAACATCCAGCCAGAAAGCACTGTACCGAGCAACCTACCACAGGCGTTAGCCATATAATAAAAACCAACATCAAGCGACACACCATCTTTATTTACCATATTAACGATCAGAAAGCTGTGCAGTGACGAATTAATAGCAAACAACAGCGCAAAGGCCATTAATCCCATAATAACTACCCATTGAGCAGAAAAGTCACGCTGTAAAGCTAGCGCCATCGCCAAAGGAACTGCGACAAGTATAGCGCCCCAAATAGCCGCATCCGACCTGTAGGCACCTGACCCGAGCACTTTGACGTTAACCTTGGCGCCAGTGTTTGAATAAAACCATAAAATATAATCCAAAGTGCAATAAAACCCCCTACCCAACTATGTGACCAGCCAAATTCTGTCGCTAGAAAAACAGCTAATGCCACGACAAACCAAATATCACGGGCTGCAAATAAAAACAACCTTGCGGCAGAAAGTAAGTTAATGGCACGGCTTTTTGAAAATATTTCGCTGAATTTAGGTTTGTTTTTAGCTTTACCTAAGTCTGCTTGCAATTTGACTATACTAAATAGCCAAACAGTGACTAACATCGCCGCCATCAAAGCAACGGCCCCGGTAAAACCTAGCCAGGTCAATAACACACCTCCAAGGAAAAATCCGATACCTTTCAAGGTGTTTTTCGAACCCGTTAATAGCGCAACCCATTGATATAATTTACCAGTCTCACCTGCTGGCACTAAAAGCTTAATAGAGCGTTTTGCGCTCATTTTATTAAGATCTTTAGCAATGCCAGATAAAGCTTGCGCTGCCATGACATACACAACAGTAAGAAAATTCTTTGGTACCAATAGCATAGCTAATGCTGTTACGTGTAGAGTCAAACCAATATTCATGGTGTTATTTAACCCGATACGAGCGTCTAACCCCCTAAGAAAATTGGTAACAATACCAAAATTTCGTAGAACAAAAATAACAACGCAATACTTAGAGGACTATAACCAAGCTGATGAAAATACAGCACAACCAGCATGTACAGCGCACCATCAGTTAAGTTAAATGTCCAATAATTGCCGGTAATGATTAAAGACTGCTGCACTTGAACTGATAAAGCGTTTAAAATTTTAATTATCTACTGTTAGTTACTTAGTTACTTAGTTACTAACGTACCCATATCAGATCGCCCCACCAGACGAGCAATTTCCGCTGTGCGATTTGCATACCCCCTTTCATTGTCATACCACACCTACAGTTTTACTTGTCTGGCGTTAATCACCATGATCGATAACGCGTCAATAACACACGAGCGAGGATCGGTTTTATAATCAATTGAAACTAAGGGTCGCTGCTCAAAGCCAAGAATGCCTTTAAGTTCATTATTAGCAGCCGTTTGTAAGAAGTCATTCACTGCTTGCTCTGTCGTTGCCCGTTCCAGTTCAAACACACAATCGGTAATTGATGCGTTAGCCAGTGGCACGCGCACGGCATGACCGTTAAGCTTACCTTTTAAGGAGAATATCATCGCCAAGATGCTTAAAAAATTCAGTCGTGTCATTAAAATATCTTCATTAGCAAATGTTTAAAAAAACATAACGCACAGCGTATATATGAAAATTATTATATATATTTCCCTCAACATTTTTACCTATCGGCCGATATAGCCAGTATTCCCAATAGAAGTTAAGCTGCGAAATTAAGGCGCTGAATATGAATACGTTACCAAGCAATAACAAATCATCCCAAGCTTTATCCTTGCCAGCTTCAAGCAATCAAACATCATCTGTTCGAGGAAAAAATGATAGCTCTCTCGAGCATATGAAGTATATTGACAAGCAACTCACTGCGACACCAAAAGTGTTAGCCGAAGAAAAAGTCACTATTTCTGAACAAGCGATGGCACTTTTTCGTCAAGATGGTACTAAAAATTCTGATAGCAAAAGTGCTGAAGAAGGTATAAATGATAAACTGCTAAAGCAGATAAAAGAGCAAATAGAATCAGTAAAACAACAACTTAGCAAAATCAAAAACGAACAAGGTGAATCAGCAGTGCGACAACGTCGACAACTGCAATTGCAAATAGCGACTCTTAATGCCTCGATGTTAGATTTATTAGGCAAAAAACTCGATGCCATCTAAACCTTAAGCAACTAAAAAATTGTCACCTTCCTTAGAAGCATACTCAGCATATATTTACTTGGTAAAATTTGACTTATGTTAACCAAGTTAATTAACTCATTTCACCCGTTGAGAAGAATCGCTTTATTTTACTTCTATTCAATTGTGTTAGGCTTATTTAACCAACCCTTCATAATTTACTCAAGCATATCTGGATAATAAGGGGTGTCTACTAAATTGATTTGTTGTTACCTTGGCGTCGCCATAACTCACCTTTGATTAAGTAGCTTGGTTATTTTAGTTTAGTGCACAGGTTGGGATTTTCAATTTAAGGTGAGTGTCTCGTTAACTTACGGGTTAATTTGCTAGAATCAATTTAAAGTGTACCTGACCCATTTATTCGTAAAAGACATGAATTTTATCAATTAACAGTTAGTGCCCTAGTTAATTAATATCATCTAGCTTTGTTGGCTCTTCTTCGGAATATAAGTTCTCTAAGTCTTTTTGGCTAGGCTCATAACCTGCACTAAGTGACTTTTGATACCATATCAAAGCCTTATTAAAATGGTCTTGATTATGCGATTCTTTCCACTCATACTTTAATTTAAGAGCAACCAAATTCATACTTCTTCCATCACCTAATAATGCGGCTTCCCGAATTAAATCATGACCTTCAGCGGAGTTAACATCTCTACTAATTAATATTACTCCTAACTGTCTTTTAGCATGCAGAAAACCTGAGAAATTAGCTTTTGAATACCATTGGATTGCTTTATCCCAATTTTCATTGCGTGTGCTTTTTGATTGAGAAGTCCGCCCTCTCGCTTCATAATTACTACCCACCATATATTGAGCTTTTACATGACCATTTTTTGCGGCTTCTAAAAGCCAAGTTAGTGCGGCATCAGCACTTTTTTGAACTATAATCCCTGTTTGATATAATGAACCTATCGTAAATTGCGCTTCAATATGACCATTAGCACCAGCATTGATGATATATTTAAAAGCCTCGTCAGCATAATCATTCAAGTACGGGTCATTATTTATTACTAGTTTAAACATCTTGTATTGGCATTCGATATCATCATTTGCAGCGCAGATTTTTAATAAATTATATTGATCAACAAGTTCAGGTTTATTTAGATCTTTATCTGCCAAAACACTTTGAGCACGGGATGTACAACTCATAGATAAGCAGATCATAAAACAAATTACAAAGCGCATGGGCTAGAACCTCCTACACATCCCTGAACAGATTGTACCAATCGTTTTAAAACATTATCACGGTTATGTGCAGCTGAAGCACCATTAACAGCTGTTTTTATGGTCACTCCTGCTTTATTCCCTAATGGCATATTCAATTGAGCTGCTATTTTTCCGTTTTGGTCAGCAACAACAGCAATCGGGCCACGAGACATTTGTAAAGCTGATGTAATTTCCCCGCTTTCATCTTTAGATAATACAAAGGATACAGGCAAATGCTTTATATCAATCGAGGTTGATACAGTAAGTTTATCATCAAATACGCTTACTGCTTCGGTTAAGCTCATTCCTGACTTTCCTCCTATCGAAGACGTTTTAGTTATTTCAATATCAGCACTAAATGCTGGCTTATCAGTGATCTCAAGAAATTCATTAATGTAACGATCAAATTCTCGACTATTAGCTGAACGATCATTGCGAACAGGATTGCCAAACCCATGACTATTACTAAAGTCAGAATTAGCAATTTCACCTTGGCCACCAATTGTAGTATTATCTCCAACAGAAGCGTTTATATTACCACTACCATTTTGAGTGATTTTAAACTTTTGAACGGAGCCGTCAGCACGCCTAATTGTACCTTTTGCTGTTGTTTGTGTCTTGTTTTTAAGCCAAGTTCCTGTAGTGGCAAATTGTTTAGTTTCTACAGTCCCTTCGATAATAGCTTCTTCAGTTTTCGACTCTCTACCTGCAAAATATCCTGTTGGATCAGTCCCACTCAATGGATTATTCATAATATACGAATAAGGGTTCAATGACTGTGAGTTTGTCGGGCTTTGAATAAACGGATCAACACTCATAAAACGCCCAAGGTTATAATCATACACCCGCCCGTTCATATGAATAAGCTCTACTTCATCTAAATGTTCATGGTCGGTAAAGCCTCGACGCGTTGCCATGTCAGTATCGCACGCATATTCGCCAATCGAGCAGCCATACCAAAGCCTGCCCCTAACGGGCTCCAATAGCCGCACTTAGTAATATACTCGCCGAAAATAAAAATAATCACCTGCGCAAACTATGCTATCAGATAACAATAAGCTAATACTGTCAGAATTAATGACGCTCACTTTATCTTACTGTAAGTAAACATTTTACAAAAAGGCCTTAATCATTAAATTGTCAATACACGTTAACAATGCAATACCCCACACTAAAACACAACACTCACCAACATGATGAAATTTTATTTCTTTATTTATCAGAGGATTAATTTTTAGACGAAATAAATTGTTGAAACGAATCCAAATAAGAACTATTATCAATCGCGTTATCACTCATAGGCGAATTTTTATCATGTTTGTTTGTATTTGCAAAGGCATCACAGATCACCAAATTAGGCAATTAGTCACTGAATCTGGTGTCGGCTCTATGCGTGAATTAAAACAGCACCTGCCGTTAGGTTCTCAGTGTGGTACTTGTGTAAAAGTGGCGCAAAACATTATTGATAACACTATTATCGATGAAAGCTTATTTAAAGAAGTGGGATAGCGCATTAACGATAAATTAATGACCTAATTACAACTGATAACAATTAAGATTAACGCTAGTACCACCATTACCAAATACCTGTTTTTAAAGGTTTTTTCAAGATAACACTTGCATTCCAGACCTTTTTTCCTATAATCACAGTCAATATTTAATCAGCTTAAATTTGAGATTATAATGAAAGGCAATCCAACTGTTCTGGCCATACTTAATAAAGTACTCACCAGTGAACTCACCTCAATCAATCAATACTTTCTCCACGCCCGCATGTATAAAAACTGGGGCATCAATGCGTTAAACAGCAAGTGCTACAAAAAATCTATACTCGATATGAAGCAAGCTGACAAAGTTATTGAACGGATATTATTTCTTGAAGGCTTACCGAATTTACAACAATTGTCGCCACTTGCTATTGGCGAGCATAGCCAAGAGATGCTCAGCTGTGATGCGCGCTTTCAAACCGCACAAATCGCTGTGGTTCGCAACGCTATTACCGTTTGTGAACAAGAACAAGATTATGTCAGCCGGGAAATGTTAGATGGCATATTAAACGATGAAGAAGAACACTTAGATTGGCTGGAAACTCAGCAATACCAAATTGACGCTATGGGTATTGAGAAGTACCTTCAGGCACAGCTGTAAAAAGGCCTTAGCTAGATTAGTTAGAAGGAAAATAAAATGAAAGGTAATACCCAAGTTATTTCGGCATTAAACGGCCTACTCGCATATGAACTAGCGGCAATGGATCAATACTTCATTCATTCAAGTATGTATGAAGATTGGGGCATTATGAAGTTATTCGAACGTATCAGCCACGAGTTTGATGATGAAAAGCTTCATGCATCCATGCTCATTCAACGTATTCTATTTTTAGAAGGCATGCCTGATATGCAAACGCGCCCAGGCTTAAATATTGGTAAAACGGTACCGGATATGCTGCAAAGTGATTTAGATGTTGAATATGCCGTAGCAAAATCGCTTAGAGCCGCTATTGCATTGTGTGAACAGGAAAAAGATTACGTAACCCGTGAGATACTAGAAAAACTGCTTGATGATACCGAAGTTGATCATGCCTTTTGGTTAGAGCAACAATTGGGCTTGATTAAAACTATTGGCTTAGAAAACTACATTCAGTCACAGTTATAAAAAATACTAAGCTTAAAATATAATCTGATTATGTGCGGCTTAAAAAGCGCTAACATAAAAAGCCAGCTACTATTCTAGCTGGCTTTTTATGGCAAGTTATCATCCTAAAAGCAGAGAAATTATAAAGGAGGTATCGGCAGTATCTTTTCACCGACTGAAATTCCTGAAATAACCGGTACCATGCCCTGATGATTAGTTTTTCCAAGTCGAACAAAGCGTCTTTGAGCGAGCCCCTTATCCTCAACCCAAACAATTGAAAGTTGTCCTACTTGACCTACTCTATCGTTTGGAATTAACAAGGCTTGTTGTTGGCCAGCCGGAATTAAAAACTTAGCATACATCCCTGGCAATAAATCGTTATTGTATTCAATACTCGCTTTCACTAAAAAACTTCTTGAGCCAATATTGGCTGCTGGCACGATTTCTTCAATAACGCCGGCAACGATTCGCTTTAAAGTCGGCAGGGCTATCTTTATTTCTTGTCCTTGAGACAAGCTAATTGCTAAGCCTTCTCGTACTTGCGCTTCTAAGCGTAATGACGATGGATTGTAGATTGATAATAATTGTTGCCCCGGCTGCACGGTATCACCTGGCTCGGCAAAGCGTTCAACCACTCTCCCTTGGATAGGCGAAATTATATTGGAGTAACTCAATATTGTATTCGCGGCAACTAGCGCTTGCTTAGCGGCGTTAAGATCAGCAGATAAAGCATCATAATCAGCATTGGCTTTATCTAAGCCGAACTTTGCAATTAGCCCTTGTTGATTTAAATCAATCGCTCGCTTTAAATTTTGCTGAGCCTCAGTTTTACGTGCACTAACGCCATTGATATGTTCTTGCGATTGCCTCACTTGCGCTTGTAAATCTGCTTGCTCTAATTTCACTAACAATTGACCTTGCTGAACAACATCTCCCGCCCGCACGGTTAACTGCTCAATAACGGATAAAATACGCGAAGACATTATCGTTGTTTGTTTCGCTTTCACACTACCTGAAAAAGCTTCGGTCAAATCAATCGTGCTGACTTGTGCGGTAATTGCTTGGCTACTTATCTTGGTTTTATGGCGATTCAATGACGGTTGCACTTTGCTGGTAAACATACCCGCCATCCAGGCAACACAAAGCAGTAACAACACAATAGCGGTAGTTGGATAGAGTAATTTCGATGTTAATAATTTCATTTTTAGAGACCTAGTGTTGTTTGTGTTGATTTTTCGCTATGTTCTTGGTTTATTTCATTACCTGAAGGTGCTGAGTTTTCATTTTCAAACACCAGTAAATAAACAATGGGAACAACAAACAAGGTAAATAATGTTGAGGCGATAATGCCAAAAATAATAGCGATAGCTAAACCACTAAATACCGGATCTAAGGTAATCACTAAATTACCCAACATAGTGGTACCTGCGGTCAATAAAACAGGTCTTATCCTCGCTGTTCCTGCGCTGATCAATGCGGCTTTAATTGTCGCACCTTTAGCCCGGGCTTGAGTAATAAAATCGACCAAGATTAAGGAGTTTCTCACCACAATCCCTGCCAATGCGATCATGCCGATCATTGCGGTGGCGGTAAAAAGAACCGGGTCGGGCGCATTGGCTACTTCACGTTCACCAAATTGATTGAGTAAATAAAAACCCGGCATTATGCCAATAATTGTCAGGGGTATCGCTGACATAATAATAAGTGACAGTGCCATAGATGCCGTTTGAACCCGCAACACAACATAAATACCAATCAAGGCAAAGGCAAAAGCTAAGCCCATGTCACGAAAAACCCGAATGGTTATTTTCCATTCGCCTTCACCACTCCACTCGACATTCACATTGTCGGGTACAGACCATGAGTGACCGCCTCCGGACGTAAGAAAGGTACGATTATTCCATGACGAGGCTATTGGCTTAGCTACGCTATTATTAAAATCAGCGCCAACATCAGCAATAACTTCAGCGGGTGTTCTACCGGAGAGCTCAGCGGTTACGTAAACAACAGGTTTTAGGTCTTTATGATGAATAGGTTTTTCAACTGATTGTCGCTCAAATCTACCAAGTTCACCTAAGGCAACCAATTGCTGAGGAGCAATATCGATACCCTCAGAGGTGATGTTATGAACAACGCCGGCACGGCCTTTAACCATGAGTCGATTAAAGTCTGCTATTGATTTACGTTCTTCTATAGCTAACTTCAATTTAATCGCGAGTGGATTAATTTCATTTTCCACATGCAAATAATTAACAATCTCTCCCTCATTGGCGATGGACATCACTTGAGCAATATCTTGCGTAGAAATCCCCGAAAGCGCCGCTTTGGTTTTATCGCTAATAAAGCGCAGTCTCTGTTGTTCTTGCCCTACCGTAGAATCAATTTCAACCACATGAGGCTCCAGCGACAATCTATTTTGCACCGACAATGACGCGGCTCTTAGTTGTTCATAACTGGTTAAGCTATCGCCATAAATCTCAGCAACTAAGGTGCTTAATACCGGTGGTCCTGGCGGTACTTCTACTACCTTAATAACAACACCATTTTCATTCAACGGGGCTAATAACTCTCTTAACCGCAATACAATGGCATGCGACTGATGCTCGCGTTCAGCTTTTGCCAATAGGGTCAATCGTAAATCAGCATGATATGGCTGCACTCGTTGATAATAGTGACGCACTAAACCATTAAAATCGATTGGCGAAGGCGTCCCTACATAAGCAGCGATCGCTTTTACTTCCGGTAATTGTTGGACACTAAGTGATATTTCTTTCGCTTTCGCTGCGGTCACTTCAAGTGTCGCACTTTCTGGCATATCTATGATGATTTGTACTTCATTTTTATTATCAAAAGGCAACAGCTTTAATGGCACTAAACGTAATACTGGCAGTAGTGCAGCAACGATAAATAAGGCTAATACTAGCCACAAGGCTCTTTTAGCTTTCTTACGATCATTAAGTAATGCCGACAACATTCGTTGGTAAAATGACGGCTTAGTTTCAGTTATTGTAAATTCATCCGTGGCTTTACTAGCATCCGGTTTAATTAATTTCGCCGCTAACCAAGGGGTAACCATAAACGCAACCAAGGTACTTGTAATGATACTTATTGGCACATTAAACGCCATTGGTGCCATATAAGGCCCCATCATGCCGGTGATAAATGCCAAGGGTATAAACGCAAGTATAATGGTAATACTTGACATAACTAATGGCACTCTAATTTCATTAATCGCTGCTACGATAGTCTCTTTAAAGCTATTGTCATCATTAACTTGATCCGGTGATTTTTCGTTTTCAGCTAATTTGCGCTCTATATTGTCAACGCCAGTAATGGGATCATCAACTAAGAGTCCAAGCGATAAAATAAGGGCAAAAAGTGTGACCCGATTAATGGTGTAACCAAAAGCTAAATCTAAAGATAAGGTAATGCCATAACAAATAGGCACCGCTAAGCCAACCACCATTGCCGGTCGCCAACCTAAAAATACCCCGATAAAAATAACGACAGTAAAAACCGCAAAGCCTAAGCTTGAGGTTAAGTCATTGACTTTTTCATTCGCTGTTTGACCATAATCGCGTAAGACTTCGATGTGCACTTCTGGCGGGAAGATATTTTCTTGCAATTGTGCAATTTGTTGATGTACTTTCTCAGCAACCTCGACAGCATTACTACCTTTTTGCTTGGCAACACTAATGGTTACTAAGGGGAAGTTACCTTTATCGCTGTTATGTTTAAGAAAATTATAGCTGCTGTGGCTCGAGGTAAAGTCTATCCAAGAATATGAGTTTTGCTCTTCTGGTCCATCAAGGATTGTGGCAATTTCTCTTAATAATACAACCGTACCGTCATTGACTTTAACCGGCAGGTTGCTCAGTGCGGCGACATCGGCAAACGTTTCACCGGTTTCCAAGCGAATAGACTGATTGCCAAACGCCCAATTACCATGATCCATCAAAATATTAGATGCTTTAACCGCATCAATTATATCGACAGCCGAAATTTTACGCGCCGCCATTTGTTCTGGATTAATATTTATTTGTATTGTTCTTGCTCTGCCACCAACGATATTAACTTCACTGGTTTGCTTTATAGCTTGTAATGAAATCGCCAGCTCTTCCGCCAGCCGTCTTAATTCAAAGTCATTAGACTTTTTGGCATCATCACTCCACAAACCTAGCATGACTAAGGGGACATCATCGACTTCGGCCGGCTTAACAAACCAATGACTGACAACACTAGGGATTTTATCGACGTTAGAATGCAATTTATTGTAGGTATTGAGTATCGAGTTCTCACGGTTTTCACCGACAAAGAATCGTAACGTAACAACGGCTTGCCCGTTAGTGGTGGTCGAGTAAACATGCTCGACACCAGAGATTTGTGCCAATAGTTTTTCAAGAGGTGTTGTTACTTGTCGCTCAACTTGTCGGGCATTAATACTTGGTGCAAAAACCGTAACATCGACCATAGGAACAACAATTTGCGGTTCCTCTTCACGTGGCGTATAGCTTAAGGCAACTAGCCCTGCCAACACAGATAACAGCAAAATAAATAAGGCTATTTTGCTGTTAATAGCATAACGGATAATTCTGGAGGTTAGATTATTATCAGCCATTATAATACCTAGTCTATATCGCAGTAGTTTTGATGTAATGCTTTAAGTAAGGCATTAATTTTTGGATCTTCCACCCAATAATAAATCGTCTGTGATTCACGACGAGTTGAAACCAAGTTTGCTTCACGCAACTTGGCTAAATGTTGTGATAGCGCGGACTGAGATAAAGGGATCAGCTCATTTAGCTCCCCTACTGATAATTCATTTTCGATAAGGCTACATAAAATCATCAAACGGTATTTGTTAGAAAGTTGTTTTAAAACAATGGCGACATCTTGTGCGCGTTCAATTAGCAATGAGGGATCAATAGTCATAATATACTTTTTTCTCGACTTTACATTAGATGATACTAAATTAGTATGTACTTTATTATTGATCTATTCATTAGTAAAGCCTAATATAAAGAAATATTGACTTATTTAGGAATTTAAACATGACGATTAACGAAGCTCTTCGCCTTATTGCCGGCATTATGATTTTATTATCATTAACCTTAGCGCTAACCCTTTCCATGCAATGGCTATGGTTTACCGCATTTATTGGCGTAAACTTAATGCAATCCTCACTGACTAAGTGGTGCCCTATGATGGCCATTTTAAAGAAAGTCGGTTTAAAACAATAACCAATAATTTGCCAGCAAGATTAACAATAGAATATGAAATAAAAAATTTCACCCTAGGGTGCTTTATTAACTTTATTTTTATATCGCGGTAAGCGTTTTAAAAACCAGCTAAGTAACTCGCTGGATTTTTATCTTGCCCTATGATGACACGGCTAGATAAAACTTTTTAGCAGTGTCAGCTATAGCTAACACTGAAGATAGTAGCGACTTCTTTCAGCGCACGGTAATTTCAACTTGCCTGACTTTTTGGTCTTCACCAAATAAGTTTTTCACCTTGATTTTATTTTCTCATTAAAATTCGGCTAATAGTGTAAAGCGCATAAAACGAATGAAAACTCTGCTCTAAGGGCCATGCCTGCCAACAACACCAGCAGCAACAATGCGTTCGCCAATCACTAACAAGCGACTATGATCAGCAATTGCGGCATCATAATTGAGCGCTATGTTCATGACATATTCTGCTTGCCCTATCATGCGCTTTTTTAGGTTGGTTAGCTTATCGGCGAGGGCTGGGGCAATCGACCTTGCTAAGTCACCTAAGGTAGAGTTACCTTAAAGTAAAAATGCCATTAGCAACCCACGTTAAGTCGAGAAAGGAATAACCGTGCTCTTACTAATGCCGCGCCATAACATTTTTAATTCTCGCTAAGTGGTATGTGCATTAATTCAATGGGGATCAATGGTGTTTTTAGCTACTGCGAAAGCCGTTAGCTCTACAAACAAAAACCGAGCATTACTGCTCGGTTTTTAAGGTCAATCGGCTTGATGTTAAATAAAGCGCTATCAACTATTTAGCTATAGTTAGAGATATAGCTAACTATAGCTCTAACTTAAGGCATCATTTGTTCTTGGTCCGCGCCTTCTTTTTCAATCACTTCTGGCATTAAGTCTTCTTTTGAAAT
>TARA_R110000737_G_scaffold351353_1_pt1 | contig 14762 bp, 19 predicted proteins | sample TARA_R110000737 | Tara Oceans TARA_R110000737 (sample SAMEA4398027) | marine metagenome | biome: Polar Biome; feature: [SRF] surface water layer (ENVO:00010504); material: water (ENVO:00002006), including particulate matter (ENVO:01000060) such as... | depth 5 m
GCACCCCACCGATTGATCTCGATGGGGGTGCGCTCTCCGCTTTTACCCCCACGACCACAGCACATGAATCAGCAACGTCTCCAGATCGGCGACACCGTTCGCCTCTTCACGCGCATGGCCGCGCCCTCTCCGGGGGGTTCGAGCGGACCCGGCGCCTCTCACTACGCCGCCAAGTCGAAGGACGCGCCGCGCTCGTTCACCGGCACCGCCGTATCGAACCGAACGGTTCGCGCGATGGTCCTCGACCCCTCGGGCTTGAAGCTCGGCGAGTTCAATGACCGGGGCCGCCCGCTCCTCTTCGAGCACGGGCAGGCGAACGAGCCGAGTCGCATCGGCAACGTCACGAAGCTCGGCTGGACCGCCCCTCAAGGGCCTGGCGGCCTGCGGCTTCTCAGCGTGGGCATCGACCTACCGCCGCCGGGCGTGAGCGAGGAGGCCGACCGCCTGGCCCTGCGGATGGCGGCGGGCCTGGGAAACAGCCTGAGCGTGGGGTTCCAGATCACGGGCCTTCGTTCCGCCACGTCCGCAGAGAAGAGCGAGGCCGCGAAGCGTGGCGAGAACCAGGACTTCGCTTCGGGTTCCAAGTACCGGGACATCGTGACTTCCTGGAGCCTCCAGGAACTCAGCGCCGTCTCGCTCGGCGCCGACTCCATCGCGAATCTTCACGCGCCAGCAGCGCCGACATCGCGGCGCTCTGCAAACGATCTCGCGAAGCTGTGCCGTCTCGGCGGCGAGCTTCTCGCAAACGAAAAGCGCGGCGGCTCCCGTTCGCCGCGCCCGCGTGCTTCGGAGCCTGACCGGAACCGGAGCACGTCCCACACAACCCCCGCCGAAACCCTTGAGCGCCACATCGGCGACCTCTTCAGATGACGAACTCGAACAAAGCAACGGACCCCCGCCTCGAAAACGAACTCCTCGCGTTCCTCCAGGATCTCGGCGTTGAAGACATCGAGCACCTTCTCTCGCATCCTCTCGAAGACGACGTTCTCGCCGAAGTCGCTTCGCTGGACGCGCAAGCCGCGATGGAGGAAGACCTGTTGAAACGCGCATACAGCGCCGGGAATCCGGACGACATCGCGCAAGCGCGGGGCCGCATCTCGGACGTGGCCGCGCAGCGTCCGGACGTTTGGCTTCTGCAAACCGCTGGGCAGGTGCGCGCCATGAGGCTCGCCATGGATCCGAAGGCCATCGCGCTGGCGCTGGCATCAGAAACCATGACGTGCTGCCCGACGTGCCGCCGCCGTTCACCGGAGATGAAGAGCACGAACGACTTCGTGAAATCGCTCTCGGCCCTCTTCGGTGGGGAATGCGGCGCGTGCGTTGCTGACCGCCTCCACGCTGGATCGTCGAGCGCCACGGCGCCAGTCGGCGTCAACACCGGCCATCCGGCGTTCGGGCTCAACGGATCGCACGCGACGATCACATCCTCGCTCACCGTGGATCGTGCGGCTCAAGGCTCCCGCCGCCCGGATATCGTGGTGACCGAGAGCATGGATTCAGAGTCCCGTGCGCTCCAGGCCGAGGAGACCGCCTTCGGCGCGGGCTCCATCCGTCGGGAACAAATCGCGATTCGAGAGGCCCGCTGGAACGTCCGGATGCTGGGCGAAGGCATTCGCCGGTTCCTGGCCGCCAGCGCCGCGAATGCTGCATCTGTCGCAGCAGCAGCGACCGAGATGGAGACCATGCAGAAGCGCGCCACCGCCCGCGCCGCCGTCGCCAAGAAGAGTGCCGCGAAGATCGCGCTGGCCGCAGCGAAGGCCGCCGCTGGCCCCGCTAAGACGAAGACCGCAACCTCGGGAGCCTGAAATGAGCACGAGCACCACATCACCCTACCGCGTGAGGTTCACGCCTCAGGAGCTAGCGCGCCTCAAGGCCGCCGCCGCCGCCATCGAGATGACGGTGGGGGACTTCATTCGAGGCAGCCTTCATCGGCAGTCAGAACTGAACGTGACCTACGGCATGAATCACGATCTCGTGGACGTGCTCGGGCAGGAAGAGCCGACCGCCCTCACGTCCGTTCGTTTGCTCCCACGAGAGCGCGAGCTAGCTCGGGCGATGAGCTTCGATGCGGCAGTCAGCATCGGCGGCATCTTGCGGGAGAGCGCCCTACGGGAGCTTGAGAGCGGCAGCTTCGATGACCGGGGCGCCCGATGCGTTCCGGGTTATTCCACGCTCACACTTCGCCCCCGTTCGTGGGGCATCGGGAGACGAATGAGATGAACGACCAAGAACGAAAGCTTCTCGCTGCTGACAGCGCGAACATCAACGCCGCCGCCGCCGACCTCGTGACCTGCATCGACTCGCTGTCGCTCTCGGCGCGGGTCGTGAACCTCTGCGAATCGGCAAGCTTCCAGCCCGAGACGGAGGAGGCCGCGCTTTTCAAAGGCGTCGATCTCGAACTGCTGGGCTCAGTCGTGGCGCTCCTGGAGCGCACGATCTTTGTCGGCTCCAGGGCGTGAGCGAGCCCTACGGCTATACGGTTCTCATCGCACGCCGCGCCCGCTGGGCGGCGCTGATCGACGAAGGCTGCAAACTGCTGCACCGGCTGCTGACCGATGGCCTGGCGCCCGCCGCCACGGTCCACGGTGTTCGAGACGCGCTCCTCTTCCTGGGCGAGAACGGACGGCCTCAGGCTGGACGCTACCGAGGCGGCGCGGGCGCGAAGATGAAGGCTCGAGATCGCAGGCACCTCATGGAGCGCGAGGCGCAGCTCTTCGCCGATGCCGAGGCCGCGTTCGCAAGCGCCTGTGCGTGCCTGCCTTCTGACCGATGACGCGCGGCTCCTTTACTCAGGAGGCTTGACCCGATGCTCCCAACCGTGCGACTCTGGCGGCGGCGCTGCCTCACGGTGAGGCGCGCCGCTCACAATCCAGAACGCGAAAAAGCACCGGGGACCAACCCGATGCCTTCTCTTGACCTACTCGGCGCAGATGACGCGCCCAGATATGACCTTCCAAGATCATAACCCCGAGGCGGGGTTCGCTGAACAGCCCTGTTCAACTAAAAGTTTCAGGGCAAACCTTACGCGCGAGCACCTGGAGCGCCTCTGGCCCGATGGCATCCCCGAGGGGACCGTCCTGGCCCTCTGGCGGGGGGACACGAAGACGACTAGGCCCGCGAGATCCGTCGCCGAGGCCGTCGAACTGTGGGCCGAAATCGAGCCCACGCTAGCGCCCGGCGCGTCGCTGTACTTGAGTACCTCGGCCTCAGATCCCTCTGTCGTGGGCGTCAAGGGGCAGAAAGGAGGCGAGTCTGACGTGCTGGCTGTGCCCGCTCTCTGGGCCGACATCGACCTAGACGGCGGCGCACACAAAGCGAAGAACCTCCCGACCGAAGAGGAGTGGCATAAGGCCCGCACGCTGCTGGCCGAGTACGGCCTTCACCTCTCGCTTGAGCTGTGGAGCAGCCACGGGGGCCGCTACGGCTTCCTTCAGCTTCGCGAGCCCTTCGAGATAGAGAACGAGGAAGATCGAGCACGCATAGCGTCAGCGGCTCTCCGCTTCGAGGCGTTCGTTCGCGGCGCCCTAGCTCAAGTCTGTGGCGCGCCGCGCGCCCTCGACTCGTGCTCGAACCTCGACCGCATCCTTCGGCCTGCTGGCGCGCTGAACTTCAAGCCGGGGAACGTCAAGCTCAACGGCGGCGCCGCTCCTGTGGTCCGCACGCTGACCGCTTCGCCGCGCCGGTACAACCTGAGCGAGATCGAAGACATCCTCGACATCGCCGGGGAGTTCGAGCTTCTCGCTGGCGAGAGCGGCGCCGTGTCGGCGTTCACCGGAGAGCTTCCGAATGAGGTTCCGGCCTGGATCGCGAAGGCCATCGAGTTCTCGAAGTTCAGCGTTCATCACCTGGGCGGCAGCGGCGGCGTTAGCTCGGTCGTCCTGGCCGAGTGTCCGTACTGCGGGCGCGGCCCGAAGGATAACTGGCCCTCTCACGTCGCCACCGTGGCCGGCACGCTCAGATGCAAGCGGGCGAGCTGCAAGGCTATCGAAGGCGTCCGGTTCTCCGAATGGGCGGGAGAGCGCCTCTCCGATCTCGAGTTCAGCGCCGTGCTCACGCTCAAGAGGGGCGACGTGGCTCCCGCCGTGGACACTACTGCACCTGTCACGAGCCGCGGCGCGTTCGCCGAGATGCTGCACCCTGAACTTGTCGATGCTGCACCTGGAGAGCTGCTTCTCGTGGCATCGCCCACGGGAGCAGGCAAGACACGCGCGCTCATGGTCGCCGCGTTCGAGCAGCCAAACCTAGCGATGCTGTTCGTGAACCACGAGCGATGCGAGGAGTTCATCGGCGCCATGAAGGCCCACGCGAAGGCGACGGGCCAGCCCGTGCCGCGCTACGTCTACCGAAAGGGCATCGCGACGGGATGCGAGTTCAAGGAGCACTTGATCGCCGAGGGGCTCACGGCGGGCGCGCGCATGAATCTGTGCAACGTCTGCGACCACTGGCGGAAGTGCGACTCCACCCAGCGCGCCGACGCTCCCGACGAACTTGTCATCGCCACCCACGCGAGCTATCGGTCACTGGCGAAGGGGATCCGCGTTCCGCAAGGCGAGACGACTGAACGCGCTCTCCAAGGGCGCACGGTCGTTTTCGATGAGATCCCAGAGTTCGCTGTCGAGGCGGCGCCGTTCTCTGCGGACATGATCGCCAACGAGAAGAGGGCGCTTCAGCACGAGACCGACAAGGGGATGCAGCAGGTACGCGACCTCGCCGAGTTCGCCTGTGACTGGCTGACCGATATCATGCGGCGCGCGAATGCTGCCCATCCTGGCGAGAGCTTCCCCGATCACGTTTCCCTTGACGAACTGCGGCACCTGGCGCTGGCCGGGAAGACTGAGGAGGCCATCGCCGAGGACGTCATCAAGCTCGAGATTCTCGTGGCTCGATGCAAGTCGAGAAAGGGAATCGGATTCTGGAGCCTGAGCGCGAGTCGCGTCTTCGCCGAGGCAAAGGCAGCACGGGAGACGCACAAGGGCGAAATCGAACGCCTGTGGGCCGCGCTGCTGGCTGCCGTGGGCGGAAAGGATGACAAGGACCGGGAAGGACTCCGACGCGCCCACGGGCGTCTCAGCGTCCGGCCGAGGGCTGGCAAGCGCGCCGCTGAATTCCAGGTGCGGACGGTGAACCCTCTCGGCATCGGCGGCGAGCGTTCCGTCGTCATTCTCTCCGCTGTCATCGAACTCAAGAAGGAGGAACTCGCGACCATCGCCGGGCCGCTCACGCCTCGAACGATCTCGTTCCTGGCGCCGAAGGGCGGGCTGCGGCGCGTCCACGTCTTCCACGACCGGGCGTCAAGGAAGGCTCAACTCGATGGGGATGGCCTGCGGACGAAGGGCTCACGCACGGTCTCCTGGGGCATCCTCTCCTCGGCTCTGGCGGCGGTTCGGGCCGATGCCTCAGAGGAGGCGCGCGAGGCGCTCGGCGGGCCTCTGGGGCTGCTGGCATACAAGCCCGTCCGCAAGGCTCTCGACAAGGACGAAGAGGCGATGAAGACGCTCGCCCTGGCCGTCGTGGGTCACTACGGGAATGACGATACGGGGAGCCGGGCGTTCGAGGAATGCCGGGCGCTCGTGACCCTGGGCGAACCCCGTGCGAATGGAGGGGCTGTATCTGACGATGCGATCACGACTGGCGAGAGCGCCGAGGCGCGGCAGGGGCGGCTGATCGCGGTGACGTTGCTTCAATCAGGCGGACGCCTGAGGGGCGAATGGCGGGCGGAATCCACGGTGCATATCCACGTCGGGCCGACCCCTCCTAGGGACTGGATCCAGGGCGAGTATGAGACCGTGAGAGTCAAACAGGGCAAACCGCTCTCAGATGCAGGAAGTGCCCTTGAGGGGCTCGTGAAGGCCAGAATCCCCCTCTCGACGGCCCTCATTCACAAGGGGCTCATAAGTGCCTACAGAGAGGGAGTATGTAGGCACTTATGCGCCCCTTCAAAAAAGGCCATGAAGGACGCCATGCGCCGCGCGGCGGAAGCGGCGGGATATCGAGCGTTCAGCGTCCGGATCCGCGCCACGGGCCAGCAGCCGAAGCTGTGGGTTCATCCGAGCTGGGGCGAAGAGGAAGCCGAGGCGTTCGCGGCCTGGATCCTGCTGGGGAAGAGCCCTGAAGAGGCGGCGCGGCTCACAGAAGACGCCGAGGCGCTGCCGATAGAGGAGGCTGGCGGTAAGTGTCCGGACTACACTAAGCCCCTTGAGGCTTCGACCGGGGCGACCCCGAGCCTCTCAAACCTGGCGGCCCTCACGCTGCCCGAGCTGTACGACATGGAGCGCGCAGCCCTCGCCACGCCTGGGGAGCTTGCCACAGAGGCCGCGCTCGGGCGCTGGCTCGGCCCGCCCCGCGCGATCCGCGCACGCCCACGGCACCGGCACGCGGCCCTCGTGGCGGCGCTGGACTGACCGACTGACTGACCGCAACCCCGAGACGAACCATGACGAACGAGACGAAGAACTCACTCTGGCCCCTTACGGCTGCCGCCATCGTCATTGCCATCGCCAGCGCCACTATTGCGGGGCTGCGCGTGGCCGCTTACGTCGACGTCGACTGCGGTTCTGTTCCGCTTCCGATGAAGTCTCGGGGCCACTACAGGGAGGTGTACAAATCGATCACTCTCAAGTCTGGGGCTGAAGCTCTTCCTAAGGGGGAGGCGCACTACGTGGTCTCGGTGAACGGCTGCACGGTCGTTCTCACGAAGCTCAGCGGGCCCATCACCGTTGACTGGGGGGAAGTGGCTTCCGTGGCGGTCACGCGCTGATAACGAGCTACCGACTTCCTGAACCCCCGCTTTAGGCGTGCCGTAACCCTCTAAACTGCTGTCGGTTCTCCATGGATCCGATAGCAGATGGCCGTATCATGGGGGCATGGAGAGCCACGCCGTCACCGCCGAAGATCTCAACGTCCTGGACCCCGAGCGAGTCGTTCAGCTCGCCGAGATGCGGCATCGCGAGTGGCGCGAAGCACGAGACGCGCACCGCGTGAAGATGCGCCGCGCCCGCGCTCGGGTAGATGCAGCATTCGAGGAGGCGACCACCGGCCGCAGCTCGATCCTCGCCCGTGACCGCAGCGCCGCCCCCGTCGAGCCCTGCATCGAGCCCGACGATACCGAGGCCCGTGGACGGATGGCCCGCGTGAAGGCCGCCACAGCAGCGCGCATCGGCGCCGCCCTGGACGCCCTCGACCTCGAAGCAGCCGAGGCCCGCGCATGATCCCTCAAAGCTCGAAGCGATCCGACAAAGGCCGCGTGGCTCTGCGATCCGACAAGCGGCGCGTGGCCCTCAGGCGCGACAAGGGGCTCGTTCGTCTCAGGCATGACAAAGGGCAGGCAGCCCTGAGGCACGACAAGGGGCAAGCCTCCCACCGTGCGCCATGAGCAAGCGCAAGAAGATGCCCGGCTACGTCATCGAGTTCGGCGCGCGCACCGCCCTGGAGGACGCCGCAGCAGCCCTGGAGCGAGTCGCCCTCAACATGGTGCAGCCGACCATGACGGCGCCCGAGTTCGCCGCGTGGTCGCGTGAGCTCACAGCTCAAGGCTTCCCTCTCACAGCCCGACGCGCCGCCTCTGTGGGCATCGAGATTCAAAGGAGCACCGCGATATGAGCAAGCCCGACATCATCGACTCATCGACCGCAGTATGCGGGGACCGTGGGAACGGCGAAGGCGACCGATGCAGCGCCACCCCCATGCGAGGCTCGAAGCGATGCCGCCTGCATGGCGGTACGGTCGCCACCGTGGAGCGGTACGGATCTCGTGCGCCTCGCTGGGATCACATCGTAGAGCCCCCGAGTAGCACAGCGTCCGTCCTGGGCTCCCACGAGGGCGCTCTAAGGATGCTCGACCTCGTGGCCGCCCGGATAGCCGAACGGATAGCCGACGCCGCCACGCCGTCTCTCAGGGCTCGCATCGCGTTCGTCCTGGCTGAAGCGCAGCAGCTCGGCGACGAAGACCCGGCTGCTGGCCTGGCCCACGCCATCGAGGGAATCGGCACGCTGCTGCATTCCCACCGTCAAGAGGACGGCGCCATTCGCGACCTCGCAGCGTGCGCTACCCGAACGAGCGAAGCCGTGGCGCGCCTGCATCGGGACGAAGCTAGGCGTGGGCTTGACCCTGAACAGAGCCGTGCGTTCGTGCGCCGCGTGGGCGAGATCGTGGGCGAGGTAGTGAAGAGCAAGGACGCCGCCGAGAAGATCACGGCCCGCGCTCTCGAGACGCTCGACGCTCTCCAGCCGCCTAAGGCCCTACCCGTGAAGTCAGCATGACTCGCGCCCACGACCGCCGCCGCCATCAGATCACCGTGCGCCTGAGCCTCTCCGAACTCGCACAGCTCGGCGGCCTTCCACGGCGTGGCGAGTGCCTCTCAAGCTCCATCCGTCGTGCTGCCTTGAGCTTCGCGGCGCTGACCGACGCGAGCCCCGAGGCGCAGCCGGTCATACGCCCCGCACACCCCGCACATAAGGAACCCTCGTGAACCCAGATGCAGCATTCGCCGATGCCCTTCGCGAAGACCTCCGATCCAGCGGCGTCTTCATCCCAGATGCAGCAGATGAGCGCCTGTGCGAGAGCCTGGAACTCATGGCGCGCTTCACGGCGACCTACGGCCGCAGCGCCTCGGCGAACTCGCCCTATGGCCTGCCCTTTGGGGGCCACAGGGCGAGCGATATCACGCACCGGCACATGAACACCGAACCTTCGTGGGGAGCCTTCGCGGGCTTCATCACGGCGACCATGCCCGAGGGCGCCGACCACGAATTCGTGCGCGCCGTCCAGAACGTCCACAGCGCGACCATCGCCCCATGCCGTGGCGTCCTCGCCATCGAGGTGCGGTACGCGCTCGGCCTGGCTGCCGGCACCGTCAAGGACACCGGCCCGATCTTCGATCTCGAGCGCCACGACATCTTCGCGCCCGAGCGGAAGGCGTACTTCGAGCGTCTCACCGGAGAGGCCCGCTGGCCTGAGCCTGGAGACGGCATCGACCCGGACGAACTCGATGCCCTCAGGGCCGCCGCGCACGCCCGCCTGGAGACGCTGCCCATCGGCGCGACTGCTGGCCCGTTCGAGATCATCAGCAACGAGCACACCGGCAATCAGCGCCTCATCGCCCCGCGTGGAACCCTCCACGCCACAGAGGGCTTGACGGCTCTCGCCAAGGAGAACTAATCATGGCCACCGATACAGCAATCGCCGTAGAGCTTCGGCTTCAGGATATGGCGACGAAGGAACTCAAGCAGTTCTCGGCGCAGACCCGAAAGCAAGGAGCGAAGGCCGAGAAAGCGTTCAGGGGCGTGGCTAAGGAGGCCCGCAAGGTCAAGCTCAGTGTCGCGCAGATGGCGGGCGCAGCAGCCGTGGCGTTCAGCGCCCTCAAGGCCGGGCAGTCGATCATCGGCGCTGGCCTGGGCTTCGTCAAAGCTGCATCTGACGCCGAAGAAGCCCTCGCTAAGTTCGGGATCGTCTTCGGCGCAGAGGCGGACCGGGTACGCGAGACCCTGGAGGGGCTGGCGAAGGCCACGGGGCGCAGCAAGTACGAGTTCATCGAGTTCGCCGCAGGGCTCCAGGATCTCTTCGTGCCGCTCGGGTTCACGCGCAAAGAGGCGTCTCAACTCAGCATCGCGATGGTCGCGCTCTCGACCGACATCTCTAGCTTCTCGAACACGGACACCGCCGAAGTCATTCGGGACATCAAGGGCGCGCTTGCGGGCTCTTCCGAAACCGTCCGGAAGTACGGCGCCGTCCTGTCTGCTGGGAAGATCGAGCAAGAGGCGTATGCCCTCGGCCTGGCCGACGTGGGCGAAGGGCTTGACGACGTGGCGAAGGCCGCAGCAGTCACGAGCCTAATCATCAAGTCCACGAGGGACGCGCAAGGCGATGCGGCCCGCACGGGCGGCTCGTGGGCGAACACTCTGCGGGCGATCAACGCCGAGATCTCTGTGCTGAAGGTCGAGGTCGGCAAGTTCGTCAAGGACGAACTGCTTGTGCTCATCCAGTCGTTCGGGTCAGCCGAAGAGATCGGCCAAAAGCTCAAGGAGGGGTTCGCTCTCATCGGCGCCATCACCGTCGCAGCGGCGAAGGGGCTCGCGGGCTTCGTGACATCCGCCATCGCCGTCGTGGACGGGCTCGGCGGGCTCAGTGGGGTTATCGAAGTCGTGCAGAACGTAGGGACCGCGATTGAGTTCGCCTTCCGCCGCCTCGCCGCAAGGATCCCCCTCATCATCGCGACCATCAAGGCCGAGTTCCTGGCGATCAAGCTCGCGTTCGTGCAGTTCGGCGTGGACTTCGCCAACTTCACGAACACGCTCGGGAAGCTGCCGGGCTTCGGAAACATCGCGCAGAAGGACATCGGGAAGATCATGGCGGCGGGGGATGGCGCAGCTATGGCCTTCCTGGACGCTGCCGAAGCCGTGAGGGTTCTTCGTAACGAGCAGGAGGAAACCATCAAGCAGCTCGGCGCAGATCAGGCAGCGGCAGAGGGGCGGTCGGCAGAGTTCGCGGCGAAGCTCGCGGCGGGCTTCAAGGACATCTCGACCGAAGCGAGTAGGTTCGGAGAGACGCTCGGAAACCTCGGCGTCGATGCTTTCTTCTCGAAGGCCATCGCCGACATGGCGGCCCTTCGAGCGGGCGCGAAGGCGTTCGTCGCAGACCTCGGGAACGCTGCCCCGCAGTTCGGCGCCGAGGGCGGCGCTACGGGTAACTTCGGCGGATTCGACGCTCCAGGCGCGGGCGATGCGGCGCTGGCGGCAGCACGAGCGGAGCAGGACCAGCGACGGATGCAGATTCAGGAGATCGACGCTGTGACCGACGCGAACGAGCGGCAGAAGCAATCGCTTCTGGACCAGGGCGATGCCGTCTACGGGCTCAAGGCCGGATGGAAGGCATACACCGCCACGCTCTCGAACGCGCAGCTCTCCATGGATCTCGTGGCGGGCGCAACGAACGCCATCGAGGGGAACATCGGCAACCTGTCGAGGGATCTTGTCGATGGGAAGGCCGACTTCGGCGAGTTCACGAAGAGTCTCCTGAAGGACATCGCCGCGCAGATCATTCAGTTCCAGCTCCTCTCGATCATTCGCGGCCTTGCCGGCATCCCGTCCGGACCGTCCACGGCGGGCGGCGGCGCGGCCTCTGGCGGCGGCGGGATCGCTGGGCTCCTGGGCTTCGCCAAGGGCGGCGTCATGCCTGGGAAGATGAACGCCTATGCCAACGGCGGGATCGCGAACAGCCCGCAGCTCGCCGTCTTCGGCGAAGGGCGCGGCGCCGAGGCGTTCGTTCCTCTGCCCGATGGGAAGAACATCCCCGTCAAGATGCAGGGCGGCGGCGGCGGCGGGAACACCATCAACATCTCCATGAACGCCATCGACGCGAAGAGCGGCCTGGAGTTCCTCCAGATGCACTCGAAAGAGATCGGGACCGAGATCGCGAACCAGATCGAAGCAGGCGCAAACCGCAAGCTCATCAAGGCGGTCGGCCGATGAGCGGCTATGACGTAGCGAAGGACTCGTGGCCGGATCAGGACGCTCCGAAGTCGCCGCTCAAACAGCTTTCGCAGGCGGCCTGCATCGTCGCGCAGCGGTTCGGTCACTACCGCCGCTCGAAGATGCAGGACCTAGCCGTCGAGCTAACAGAGGACGACCTCGAGGTTCTCGCGAGCACGAAGCTGGATCACCTCACGCTGTCGCAGCACGCGCTACGGATCCTGGAGTGCCTGGCCTCGCAGTCGCTCGCCCTCGGCGCCGCCGTCGCGCCAGTCATGGAGGAGCCACAGGAGCACGGGCCGGGCACCGGCATTCACAGCTTCGCCATGCTGATCGACGATGAGACGCTCGCGACCGTGGCGGCCTCCAGGCAGAGCGGCGCCGATCCCGGGGCGTGGATCTCGCACCTAATCCGGACGGGCGCGCACCGCCTGGCGTCAGCGCGTGGAAAAGGTGCGTAGCGCCGCCGAGGCCATGGCCTTCGAGGCCCACGCCCCGAGGCGCAGCGTCTCCAGCTCAGTAGCCAAAAGGTCGCGCTCCAGCTCGGCCCGTGCTGCACGTTCGGACACTTCCGCGAGGGAAGAGGCCAACCTCTCGACGGATGGAGCCACGGCGCTGCTGGCGGCTCTCTCGGCAGCGGCCACGCGCCGTTCGCCTGTGACCATCGACCACGAGGCCAGCCCTGCGACCACGAGAAAAGCCGCAGCGACTCCCCTCCCCCATCTGACCGCTGACGCTCGACCGCCGCGCTCGTGCTCGATGATCTCGCCCACGCGGGCCAGCTCGGCGGCGTGGCTATGACGGGCCGAGACGAGAGCCTCGCGAGTATCCCGCCACGCTTGAACGGCCATCTCGACGGCCTGAAGGCCGGTTCCGGGTTGCTCCGGGCGTTGCTCGGGCTTGCCCTCGCGTTGCTCCTCCTCGCCCTGGCGTTGCTCTGGCTCTCTATCGCGTTGCTCCGCTTGACCGTGACGCTGACCGCTTCGCTGTCCGTCCTGGCGTTGCTCCCCTATGTCTGGCCGTGGCTCCTCCTGGCGTTCACCGCCGAGGCCCTCGGGCTCGGTCAACTCGCCATAAGCGGCCCGCAGTTCATCTAGGGCCACGCCCTGTATGGTCGCGCCTTCGTGCTCGACCTCGACGCCGATCATTGAGCCTCGGCGGATTCGCTGGCGGATGGCCTGGACGCTGACCCCCGCGAGGGCGGCGGCGCGGGCGAGGGTAACGGGTTGCTCCGGTTGCTCCTGTGGATGCTGCATCCCGAGGTCATCGGTAGCGCCGGGGGAAACGCGCACCTCAAACGGAGCAACGTAGCGGAGCAAGCGGAGCAACCTACGGAGCAACGCCCTTTGCTGGCGCTTCTGTAGCTTTCCGCTAAATCATTCCGGGGAAGTGTTGACCTAAAGCCTAGGCGCGGGCTTATTCTGCGAACTCGCCAGTAAAAAAGCGGCGCACGCTCGGGGCTGTAACCCTGAAACGCGCGCCTAGAACCCGAAGCCGAATCAAGCGGCATCGAATCATGGAACCATTCTCTCACGCGCCTCGGCGCGTTCAAGCTCCTCGTGCCCTTCCTCTTCTCGACGCCTGGCACCGTGGCTTACTCGAAGCCCTCCTCCTCGACCTTGACGGGTCCAGCATCCAGCGCGTGGCCCACGAGCTTCAGACGATGAGAAGCGCCGTCCGCGAGCGGGCCGCGTACCTCGAAGCTCACGGGCTCCTCGCGTGCTCGACCTTGACCTTGACGCTGACCGCCAAGGGCCGCGCCGCCGCCGAAGCCATCCACGCCGAGGAGATCGTTCGCGAAGAGATCGCGGCGGACGGTGGGGGAGCACGATGAGGCTCTCAGCATTCAATCGTTCGTGGCACGTCGTCTCGGCGTCGGTCGATGGCGTCCCGAAGTCGTGGAGGATGCGGCATCACATGGCCGGCATCGACCCCGTGCAGGATCTCGAAGACCTCTTCGCTCACGTCCACGACCGTCTTCTCCACGCTGCCGAGGCGGGGACGCCGTTCGCTCCCGTGGCCCTGGACGTGCAGGCCAGCGCGGCGAGCGGATGCGATGCGGCATCGGCGGCCTGGCGCGTGGTCGTCACCGGCTTCGAGTGTCCGACCGTCCGGGGAACGCTAGACGCGATTCTCTTGTGGCACGAGACGGATAGGGGAGCCGAGTGGCTCGGTCGCTATCCCAGCGTCCAGCAGGAAGCCATCGGCCTCAGAACTATACGCGCCGCCTGCGACGGGATGAGCGCGCCCCTCCACAGCACCGAATGACGATGAACCTCCCACGAGTCCCCACCGCCGAAGAACTCGAAGCTCTACTCGCCGCGTGCCCTCGGCATACGCGCAGCGGCACGCGAGACCGGGCGGCGATCCTTTTGACTGCGGACACGGGGGCTCGGCCCATCGAGCTTTTGAGCATCTTCGTGGATCACGTCGATATGCCCGGCCTCTCGATCTCGACGCCGAACGCGAAGCGCAAGCCGCGCGGCGCGCCTGAGCCTGAACTGACCGCTCGCCTGGATCGGATGAGCGCGCCCGAGAAGCGCCACGTCGAACGCCTGGCTCTCCTGTCGGGTCGCAGCGCCGCCGAGACGCTGGATCGCCTGGAGTGGATGGCGCGCCCGATCTCGGCGCGGGCTGGCGAGGCGCTGTCTGACTGGCTCAAGCTTCGCCGTGAGCTCACGGGCGGCGCGCGCCCCGATCTCCCTCTGTTCGTGACCATCAGGGCGGGCGTGGATCGCCTGGCAATCGCTAAGGGCCTCGAAGCCTCTGGGCGCTCGCTGGGCGCACCGTGGACGCTCTCCGGGTTCAGAGGCGCGCTAAGGGCCGCGAGCACGAGAGCGGGCCTCACGTCGGCCATCACGGCGCGCTCGCTTCGGCACTTCGTGGCCGTTCGTGCGTACCGCCACGGGAAGGATCTGCTTCACGCTCGCGACGTGCTCGGGCATTCGAGCGCCGCCACGACCGAGGAGTACCTTCGCTCCCTCCAGGCCCTCGACGGCGAGACCCGGCGGGCCTGGCTCGAAGGGGATGGCGAACAGCTCCCGAGCCTCGCGGCATCGCCCGCGCTCCTCGCGGCGCTCATCAAGCAGCTCGCGGCCCTCGGGGTGATTGAGGCCCCGAAGGCAGAGTAAAGGTCCCCGCGCTTTTGCTACCGATATCACAGTGAAGTCAGAAGCTAGAACGGCATTGTGCTGCCGTATTCCCGTATCATAGGGGAGTCGAATAGTGGATCCGTGGCCGCCTCAGGGGGCGGTTACGAACAGGAGAGCGCACCCCACCGATTGATCTCGATGGGGG
>TARA_R110000737_G_scaffold117240_1_pt1 | contig 14680 bp, 11 predicted proteins | sample TARA_R110000737 | Tara Oceans TARA_R110000737 (sample SAMEA4398027) | marine metagenome | biome: Polar Biome; feature: [SRF] surface water layer (ENVO:00010504); material: water (ENVO:00002006), including particulate matter (ENVO:01000060) such as... | depth 5 m
CCAACTGGATTTGAGGCGGAAGGTCAAAAGTTGTGGTTGGAGTATATCCTCCCAAATATTGATGAGCATTTCACAGATAATTATGGAACTGTTGTTGGAGTAATCAATCCCAAAGCGAAATACAAGGTTGTGATTGAAGCTCACGCCGATGAAATCTCTTGGTTTGTTCATTATATCAATAAAGAAGGCTTCATTTACCTAAGAAGAAATGGAGGTTCGGATCACATGATTGCTCCGTCAAAACGAGTAAATATTCATACAGACAAAGGAATTGTTAAAGCAATATTCGGATGGCCGGCAATTCATATGCGTCACGAGAAAGATGAAGCGCCAAGTTTAAAGAATATCTTTTTGGATTGCGGTTGCAATACAAAAGAAGAAGTTGAAGCTTTAGGAATACATGTTGGATGCGTAATTACCTACGAAGATGAATTCATGGTTTTGAACAAAAACAGATATGTAGGCCGAGCTTTGGACAACCGAATGGGTGGTTTCATGATCGCGGAAGTAGCTCGCTTGTTGAAAGAAAATAAAGTCAAATTGCCGTTTGGATTGTATATCGTTAACGCTGTTCAAGAAGAAATTGGTCTTCGCGGAGCTCAAATGATTGCTGAAAAAATTAAACCACAGATAGCAATTGTTACTGATGTTTGCCATGATACACAAACGCCGATGGTAAGTAAAATAGAGCAAGGAGATTTTATTGGTGGTGGAGGCCCAGTTCTTACTTACGGTCCAGCGGTTCAGAACAATTTATTGAAACAAATCATAAGTGTTGCTGAGAAGAACAAAATACCCTTTCAGCGTGCTGCAGCTTCTCGTTCTACTGGAACGGACACTGATGCTTTCGCCTATTCAAACGATGGAGTGCCTTCAGCGCTGATTTCTTTGCCTTTGCGTTATATGCATACTACCGTTGAATCATGCCATAAAGATGATGTTGAAAATACTATTCGCCTCATCTACCATATGCTTCAAACGATTAAAGACGGTCAGAGCTTCAAATACTTATAGTTAGATATAATTTTATAATTGAACTAAATAGGATTACCCGAATTGGACTTTTTTCAAATAAAGTTCGATAGTTTTTCTGCGGGTTTTTGTTTAGAAAGCCCTACATTTATATAATCAATTAAATAAAAATTATATTCATGAAAAAACTATTACTCTCAGCGTTGACACTAACCTTTGGTTTGGCAGCTAGTGCTCAAAATTTCTCTGACGACTTTGAGTCGTATGCTTTAAATTCCTATTTAGGGCCTCAATCTGCTGAGTGGAGAGTTTGGAGTGCGTTAGGTGAAGGGACAGCTGAAGATGTGAAAATCACTGACGCTCAAGCAAGCAGTGGAACAAAATCAATTTATTTTCAGGGTGTAGGTGCCGGCGGACCTCAAGATGTAGTTTTAGATTTTATGACTACTCATACGACTGGTGTTTTTACTTTTGAATCTGATTTCTATGTGAATACAGGAAAAACAGCTTATTTTAATTTTCAGGCAAATGCTACAATTGGCGGAATTTATGCTTTGGATGTTAATATGGACAATGGAACAGTATTGATTCAAAACGCAGGGGCTGTTCAACTTTCGGCATCATATACTGAAGGAGCTTGGTTCACTATGACTATTGAATGTAACTTGACAACTGGAATTTGGCAGTTAATGATAGACGGTGTTCCTCAAGGTAATTGGTTGAACAGTGTAAATTCAGTTCGATATGCAGATATATACCCAGTTACAAATTCTCAGTTTTACCTTGATGATGTTTCTTACACGCATTCAGCATATACCTTGACATCTTTAAATGCGGCTGCTGCAACCTTGAATATGGGTGGTAATATTGCTACAATGACTACAAATCCAGAATTAACTGTGGTAAACGCAGGGACGACAGCAATTACTTCATTTGACGCTGTTTTAAATTACAATGGATCAAATTATACGGAGAACATTACTGGAGTAAATATTCCATCTTTGGGATCATCAGTTGTTACTTTCGGAAATGTAGTTTTGGTAGCCGGTTCAAATACTGCTATAGCTACGGTTTCAAATGTTAATGGAATGACAGATGATGTTGCTACGGATAATACATCATTACGAATTTTAGACCCAGTTATTCCCGCCGCAGGTAAAATGGTTGTTGGTGAAGAAGGAACGGGGACATGGTGCGGATGGTGTCCAAGAGGAACTGTGAACATGGATCGTTTTAATAATCAATATGGTAACTTGTGGGCAGGAATTGCTGTTCATAATGGAGACCCAATGGTTGTAACTCCTTACGATGCTGGAATGAATTTCTCAGGATATCCTAGCGCTAAAGTTGACAGAATAGGAACTGGAATTGATCCAGGGAATATGACAACCCCTTTCTTTACAAGATTGCAAGTTGCACCAACAGCACTTATTGAAGTTGGAGCAGACTTTAACGCAACGACAAGAGTTTTAAATGTTTCTGGAGACTTTGATTTCCAAGTAGCAGCTAATAATAACTACAAAGTAGTTTTCGTCTTAACTGAAGATGGAGTTACTGGCACAACTGGGTACGCTCAATCAAATTATTATTCTGGTGGAGGAAATGGTGTTATGGGTGGATATGAATTATTACCAAATCCAGTTCCAGCGGCACAAATGGTTTATGATCACGTTGCAAGAGATATTCAGCCATCATTTGGAGGTTATAATCAAACATTCCCTGCTGTTGTGGCAGCCGGTGCAAACATTGCGGTGCATCACCAATTTATTTTGCCAGCAACTTGGAACGAAAATAACATGCACATCATTGTAATGTTGGTTGCTCCAAATGGTCAAATTGATAATGCTGGAAAAGCAACTATCGCTGAAGCTCAAGTAAATGGTTTCATTTATGGAACAAGCACAAATGTTGGCGTTACAGAAATAGAAGCGATAGATGCAACATTTAAAATGTATCCAAATCCAGCTTCAACAAATGTTAACTTGACGTTCAACTTGTTGAAAGAAAGCAACGTAGAAGTTTCAGTTCTTGACCTTTCAGGAAAAGTGATTGCTAATCGTGTTTATGATAACATGAATGGTGCTTCAACAATTAACTACAATAGTTCAGATTTATCTCAAGGAATTTATTTGGTAGAAGTAACTATCAATGGAGAAAAAATGACAAGACGCTTGGCTATTAAATAAGTCAACAATACTTAATAAAAAGCCGTCAAAGTTTTCTTTGGCGGTTTTTTTTATACCTTTTAAGTTTGAAACTCAATTTTAAACGATAATTCAGAAGTTGGTTGTGATAAGATTTAACCTTTGATAAGGTTCAATAAATAAAATCCATTTTCCATCAGTCGGAAAGACGTTCCATGCTACATTTTCCAAAAAAATAACCGTAATTTTGCCGCATGAAATGGATAGGCAATCGAATTAGTTTTCAAGAGGACAAGCAAAAAGCAACTTTCATAGTTTACCCTGAAAAAAAACCTTTGATAACTAGTTTGATGGGAGCTTGGGTTGCTATGTGGCTGGCTATTGGAATAACCATGGCTTGGGCTTATTTCACTTTAGAATTGACTCAACAAGAACAAATCATTACATTGGTTTTTCTTGCCTTTTGGTTCTACTATGCGCAAAGAGTTGGTCGTTCGTTTTTGTGGCTACTCTATGGTAAAGAAATGCTCAAAATCAACGAAGTTGGTTTGGTTATAAAAACGGCAACGGGCTCCTACGGTAAGGCAAAAGAATATTTTCACGAGAACATCACCAAAATGCAGATTCATCAACCGAAAGAGCATTCTATGCAAGCCGTTTGGGAGAACTCTCCGTGGGTTGCTGGTGGTGAACGAATAGAGTTTGAGTACAAAGGAAAACTTATTCGCTTTGGTCGAAAATTGGATGAGAAAGATGCAAAGATGCTTTTTCAAATGATCATCAAACGGGTAGAATCTCAAGTCCGAAAATCCAAATAGTATAAGTTACAAGTTGAACGGCTTCTTCGAAGCGTTCTTCAAGTTGCAAGTTTTGGATGCTTTGCAAAGCACAATTCGACTCCGCTCAGTGTGCGATTATTCTTCTAAGCGACGACTGAGCTGAGTCGAAGGCAATCGCGCAGAACTTGCAACTTGAAGAGCCGCAAAGCGGATCAACTTGCAACTCTTTTTAATTTGCGAAAACCATCCGTTTGGAATCTATTTTTTTACCGTCAATTATTAAGCTATAAATATACGTTCCAACTTTTCCGTAACCATGTTCGTAGACCACTTCGTTCATGCCTTCTTGAAGTTGAATCGCTAGATTTTCAATAATTTTCCCTTGTAAATCTGAAATTTGAATCATAGCTTTTTTGTTCGCATAATTCTTATCTGCAGAAACGGAAATAAAGGTTGATTCATCAAACGGGTTTGGTCTATTTTGGAATAGCTCAACTCCTTTATAAATTGGTTTATTTTCTTCTAAACCTATCGTTGCAAGTGGAATTATTATTTCGTTTGAAAATAAACTTTCAATACCAATATTATCTACCGCAGCAACACTAACAATCCAATTGGACACGGTATTTGGAGGGAAAAATGTGGATTGGGTGGTTGTGGTGGTGTAAACGGTATCCCAATCATTCGTAACTGTTCGCAGTGCCACTCTATAAGCAGGATTTGTGCCAGAACTTGTAATATTTACCTCTAAACTAACCGGTGAACCAAGGTTTCCGTAAGCATTGAAAGTTGGAGTTTTTGGTCCAGAAAGCGCCGAAACAGCTGCAATTCCATTGATTTTTGCATTTCGTGCTAGGTAATTAAAATCTACAAAAAAGCTGTCAATTGTTCCATTACTATCTAAATCAACACCCAAAACATCATCTGCTGTGTGCTGACGGTCTGTGTAACCCGGGCCATTTGATGCATCTCCATGTTCATTTGCTGAAGTGAAACGCATGGATGCAAAACCTTGTTGACGAAATGGAATGTGATCTCCACCACGTCCTGTTCGATCTTCCGCTGTCATAATGGTTAAAGTCATAGGAACCGATTCAAAAGGCAACAATTCTTCTTTGTATTGTAGTTTGTTGAATCGGCTTAATTGTTTGTTTGGCGAATTAAAATTTCCTTGAGAAAACAATCGAACTTGCGTGCTATCAATGTCGTTTAGTCCGGGACAAGAAGGGCCAGAAGAAGTTGCGCCACAGATTATTCCACCAATTACATCGTTATTATAAACTGCCTTTATCGGTAGATCTAAATTGTTGGCATAAGTCGCAAATGCTTTCGCGCCAAATAATCCCTGCTCTTCACCTGTTGTAATCAAGAACACGATTGTTTTGTTGAAATTATATAGACACATTGTTCTTGCCAATTCAAGTACCAATGCCGTTCCTGTTGCATTGTCTTCAATTCCTTCAGCAAAGCAAGAGATGTCACATAAACCTTCACAACGAGAATCCATGTGTCCTTCAAATAACACAATTTCATGGTCTGTCGTGTCCAATCCAGGGAGAACAGCAAAAATATTTTTATGCTTCGTCACACCACAAATCGTTTGGTCGAAAGTTAAATAAGAAGGAATTAAACGGCCCTGTGCAAATAGTGAATACTCTTCAAATTTGCTGTACACCCAATTTCGAGCGGCACCAAAGCCTTCCGTTGTAGAAATAGTGTCAGAACCAGTATTTCTGTTTTTGAAAGTCGCCAATTTCAGGATTGTCGCCTTCAAAGAATCAGGATTGATATTAGCTGCCAAGTTTTGATAAATAAAGGTTGGATCTGTTACTGAAAAAGGGGGGATATAATTTGCTGGGTCGAAATTTCCAAGCATTATTTGTTCCGCTAATGGGTTACTCGATTGAATATTCGTTTGACCAAAAACTAAGTTAAACATCATCAAAAAGCCAAAGCACAATTTTCCTTTCATAATCAATATTTTGAGTAGGTAAGTTAAAACAATTTAAGAGAATAATTGTTGCGGTGACCAATTTAATTCTTGAATGTCAATTAAGAATCAGAGTTCTTTCTCCATCAAAAAGTGTTGAAGCACATCAAAAAGTTTATAAGATGGCCCTTTCAATTCGTAACCCAATTTCAAATAAAAATCTACAGCATAATCACGAGCGTGGAGTATCATTTTTGTGTACTCTTTATCCTCAGCTTCTTGCTCTATGGCATACATAATTAATTTACCGTATCCATTGTGCTGAGATTCCGATTCTACGGCAACAAATCGTGTTTGAGCGATATCCATAGAATGTTCGTCCAGTCGAGCGATTGCTTTCAATACTCCTTTATCGTATAAGGCAAAATGAATTCCAGTTTCATCGCCTTCGTTTCGCTCAGAACCTCTTGGCTGATTTAACGGTTCGCGTAAAACTCGGTAACGAAGATCGTAGTAATCATCCCATTCATCGTCAGTTTCAGGTAATCTAATTTTTATGTCCATTTGAAAATAGAAGCTTTCACACGTTTTGTAGTTTTTCCTTCAATTTCCTCCGAAAGGATGAGGTCAGAAGCTGCTTTTTCTTCAAAAACTTCTTTCAAATTTTTGATTTTCCCGCAGGGAACATTTTTTATTTCCATGTGTGATAGAATTTCTGATGCTGCAAATGTCGAAACTTTTTCTTGAATAATAATCGCTAATTCCTGTCTATTTTTCACTCGACTCGGATTTGAAGAAAATTTCTCATTTTCAACGAGTGGTTCTATTGATAGAAAGGAGCAAAGCAAAGTAAAATGTTTGTCAGAACCAATGGCAAAGCAAATATCGGCATCGTCTTTAGTTTTAAATATTTCACCGTAGGGCGCAATGTTAGGATGCAAACTCCCAATTCGTTGTGGAATAGCATTGCTCATCAAAAAATTCGACGCTTGATTGCTTAAACTAGAAACAGCAGCATCATATAAGGAAACTGAAACTGTTGCACCTTCTTGAGTTTTCTCTCGATTAAAGAGTGCTAATAGAATTGCTTCTTTCAAATGATGTGCAGCCATTACATCTATTATTGCCACTGGCATTTTTGTCGGTGGGCCATCAGCCTGGCCATTCATAAACATAAAGCCAGTTTCAGCTTGAAGGATGAGGTCGTAAGCAACGCGATCGCTATCATCTCCAAAACCGGATATTTTACCATGGATCAATTTCGGATTCAGTTGACGCAGGAAATCATCCATAATATTGAATTTTTCAGCATCACCATTTTTGAAATTGCTTAATAATATGTCTGCATCTGAGATTAATTCAAGAAATTTAGTCCTTCCGGTTTCATCACCTAAATCAATGGTGACATAGGTTTTTCCATAGTTAACAGACGAGAAATAATTAGAAATTTTTGAATTTGGATCTTCAGAAGGTAACTTCCAAGATCGCGTTACATCCCCATATTTAGGATGTTCAACTTTAATTACTTCAGCACCTAATTCTGCAAAAAATGTTCCGACGGACGGACCTGCTAAAACGGTTGAAGCGTCAACCACTTTTAGGCCTTTCATTAATTGATTTGCCATGCTTAGTTTTCCAATTTCCAAACAACAAAGGTTCGAATTTTTTCTTGTTCTTCGACTGAAATTTTTGCTTTTTTGGCCATTTTCGGGAGGATGATATCCCACTTAGCAAGCGTGTAATTGTTAACTGGTTTCATTTTATGACAGCTAATACAATTTTTATCCATTAAAGATTTTCCTTCCATAGCGGATTCAGACATTTCGTTTGATATAATTGTTTCCCTTTTTACGAATTCAACTTTATCCGTCATCTCCTTTTCAGGTTCTATGGTTTCAATTTTAACTTGAGCCAATCCTTCTCTAATAAAATTCAATTGTTTTGCTCCTGCCATAGAAACGTCGATTATCCGTTTCGGGCTTGGTATTCTGTCGTTCACTTTCAATAAAACGGTCGAATCATTTTTAAGATTAGTGACCAATATTATGGTTCCAAAAGGTAAAGTTTTATGCGCTGCTGTAAAGGCATTTTTATCATATTTTTCTCCAGAGGAAGTTGGGCGATTATGAAATTTGTCAGCATAGTAGGATGCCATACCTGTTTGGACAAAAGGCTCTTGGCTAGGAACGACGAAGAACAAAGCGAGAAAAACGAAAGGAATGGAATTTTTCAAAATCATAAAACGATAATTCTATTAATAAGAAAAGTTACAAACAAAAAGCGAACCATTTCCATTTTTGCTTGATTTTTCGCAATCGAGCGTTAATTTTGGAATCCTAAAAATAGAATGTCAATGACTCAATTTGAATTTGTAAAAAGCCAAATGTCGGCTAGTGATAAGGCTATTCAAAATACGACTTCACTTTTAAATGAAGCTGCTTCAATTCCCTTTATTTCTCGCTATCGAAAAGAAATGACAGGTGGTTTGGACGAAGTGGAAGTAGGACAAATTCGGGATGCTTTGAAATTATACGATGATTTAATTGCTCGTCAAAAAACGATATTAAATTCTATCGAAGAGCAAGGAAAGTTAGATGATGATTTAAGGAACAAAATTGAAACTTGTTTTGTGACTCAAGGTTTGGAAGATTTGTATTTGCCGTATAAACAAAAACGTCAAACAAAAGGGGACAAAGCCAAGAAATTGGGATTGGAACCTTTAGCAAAAATGATCATGTCGCAGCGTGGTGGAGATCCATTTCAAATGGCCGATCGCTTTGTAAAAGGCGACGTTATCGATGAAGAAATGGCTCTTGAAGGCGCTCGCGATATTATGGCAGAGTGGATAAATGAAAACATTTCGCTTCGTGATCGCTTGAGAAATCACTACCGAAGAAAAGGAATGCTCCAAAGTAAATTGGTGAAAGGAAAAGACGAAGAAGCGCAGACCTACAAAGATTATTTTGATTTTTCGGAACCGCTGTACCGTTGCGCTTCTCATCGTTTTCTGGCCATTTCACGTGCCGACAAAGAAGGTTTGCTTAAAGTGAAAATTCAAGTCGACAAAGATGAATGTACAGCTATGGTCGAGCGGTTTTATGTCAAAGGCGATGACGAATGTGCTGATCAAGTTGCAATGGCTTGCAAAGAATCATACAAACGCTTGCTAAGTTCTTCTGTTGAAAATGAAATCATGTCGGAAGCAAAAGAGAAAGCGGACAAAGAAGCGTTGCAGATATTCACTAAAAATTTACGTCAATTGTTGCTTGCACCTCCTTTGGGCAATAAACGAATTTTAGCAATCGATCCAGGGTTTAGGACGGGTTGTAAAGTAGTTGTCGTTGATGAATCAGGTGAATTATTGACAAACGCCACGATATATCCTCATCCACCACAAAAAGAATTCGGTCCTGCACAAAGTAAAATTGCGCAATTGGTTCAAGCGTATAAGGTAGAAGCGATCGCCATTGGAGATGCAACTGCTGGAAGAGAAACAGAGAAGTTCGTTCAAGGAATCCGTTTCGACAGAGAATTGCAAGTTTTCGTTGTTCGTGAAGATGGTGCATCCATTTATTCAGCTAGTCCAATTGCTAGAAAGGAATTTCCAAATTTTGACGTAACTGTTCGTGGCGCCGTTTCCATTGGTCGAAGGTTGATGGATCCATTGTCAGAATTGGTAAAAATTGACCCGAAATCTTTGGGCGTAGGATCTTATCAGCATGAAGTCAATCAAACTTGGTTGAAAACAGCCTTGGATGATGTGGTTGTTTCTTGTGTGAATGGAGTAGGAGTAGATGTGAACACAGCATCGACTTATTTGCTACAATACGTTTCAGGTTTGGGACCAACTTTAGCCGATAATATAGTGAAACACCGAGCGGAAAATGGACCTTTCAAATCTCGAAAAGCATTGAAAGAAGTTGCAAGAATGGGAGACAAAGCGTTCGAACAAGCGGCAGGATTCTTGCGTGTTCGTGAAGGAGAACATCCATTAGATAATAGTGCCGTTCACCCGGAAAGTTATGCTGTTGCCGAAAAAATTGCGAAGAAGGCTAAAATGACGCTCGAAGAATTAATTGGAAACGATAAAGTTCTCGGAGGATTGAACAAAACAGATTTTGCCGATATCGATGGATTTACCTTCACAGATATTATTTCAGAATTAAAAAAACCAGGTCGAGACCCAAGAAAACAAGCTCAAGTTCTAAGTTTCGATAACCGTATTCAAAAAATTGAAGATTTGATACCAGGAATGATTTTACCAGGAATCGTAACCAACGTTACTGCTTTCGGTGCATTCGTTAATATCGGCATCAAAGAAAATGGCTTAATCCACAAATCACAATTATCAGACAGTTACGTCGACGATCCATCAACAGTGATTGCCTTACACGAACATGTTGAAGTTAAAGTGATGGAAATCGATGTAAATAGAAAACGCGTTGGATTAAAAAGACTTTAAAAAAGTTACAAGTTGATCCGCAGGCGGCTCTTCAGGTTGCAAGTTCTGTGTGGATAATATATGATACAAGGTTTTGTAGAAATCAACAGCGAGCGCTGCGAACCTATGCGACTAGAACTTGTAACTTTGCCTTTCCGAAGCAAACAACTTGCAACTTGCAACTTTTTGAATCAATTATTATAACTTTAATGTCATGTTTAAATTCTCATTATTCTTAGTTCTTTGCTTGGCTTCTAATTTCACATTCAGTCAAGGTAAATCATCGCCAAAATTGGTTGTTGGTGTTGTTGTCGATCAAATGGTTTACGATTATTTGTACCGTTACCAAGATCGCTTTTCAAAAGGTGGTTTTGTGAAATTGATGGACAAAGGAACCAATTGCCGAAATACGCAATACAATTATGTTCCAACTTATACAGGTCCTGGTCACGCTTCGATTTATACTGGAACAACGCCTAATCAGCATGGTATTGTTGGGAACGAATGGTATGATAGAGCGCAACAAGCGACTGTAAATTGTGTAACCGATTCTGCTTATTTTTCCGTAGGAACAGAATCAGGTTATGGAATTCGTTCGCCAAGAACATTGACGTGTATGACGATAACTGATCAATTGAAAGTGACCTATCCTAATTCAAAAGTTATTTCGATGTCGATAAAAGACCGTGGGGCGATTTTGCCTGGAGGACATTTGAGCGATGGTTCGTACTGGTACGATTACATGACTGGGAAATTTATCACAAGTGAATATTACACCAAAGATTTACCGAAATATGTAATTGATTTTAATTCAAAAGAATATCCAAAATCAGTAATGCAAGGAACTTGGAATACACTTTACCCAATTGAATCTTATTCGGCAAGCGGTCCCGACAATTCAAAATATGAAGTTTTGTTACCAAATAAAACGGCTTCAACTTTTCCGTATGATTTCAAAACTATTTCGCCTGGAGTGACCAATTTTAACCTTTTCACAGTGACACCTTGGGCGAATACCTACTTAACAGATTTCGCTATTGCAGCCATGAAAAATGAGAATTTAGGAAAAGGTGAAAACAGTGATTTCCTTGCCATCAGTTATTCTACTCCTGATATTGCAGGTCATGCTTTTGGTCCTTATTCTATCGAAATTGAGGACATGTATTTGCGTTTGGACTTGGAAATCGAACGTTTGCTTTCTGCAGTTAAAAATCAAGTTGGAAAAGACTTTGTGTTGTTCTTGACGGCAGATCATGCTGTTGTTCCAATTCCTGAATGGTTGACAGGTCATAACTTGCCGGGAGGATATGCATTCTTAAAAGATAATATGTTGGAACTACAAGAGTCCGTTAAGGCAAAATATGGTGCTGACTTCGTGGCGATCGAAGAAAACAACAACATTTATTTGAATGAAGATTTGATTTCATTTTTAGATGCAGACAAAGATAAGATCGAACGATTTATTGCCTCTGAAATAAAAAAATGGGAGGGCGTTAAAGATGTTTTCACCACCTCAGACCTAAGCCGAGCAAATGCTGGTGATCAGTTTGCCGAAATGGTTCAAAATGGCTACGATCCAGTGAGAAGTGGAAACGTTATTTTCATGCTTAAACCAGGTTTCTTGCCTAAATATGAAGACACAGAATCCTCGCGAAAAGGAACGAGTCATGGTTCAGCATACAATTACGATACGCATGTTCCTTTACTTTGGTACGGAAAAAAGATTCCTAAACAAGAACTTTTCGAAAGGGTAGAAATCACCGATATCGTTCCAACTTTGACACATATTTTGAATCTTCAAAAACCAGCTTGTACGACTGGCGAACCTATTTTACCGATTCTTGTTAAGTAAATAGAAATTCTTGATAATGTCCCAAATTTCCAATTTCATAAAGCTTGGCGAAAACCAAACCCAAGATTTTAAATTCGCCATCGACGATCAAAAGAAGATTGCGCGAACTTTGGTGGCTTTTGCCAATACAGATGGTGGACGTCTACTGATTGGGGTGAAAGACAATGGAAAAGTAGTCGGTTGTAACCCCGAGGAGGAATTTCACATGATAGAAGGTGCCGCTCAAATGTATTGCAAACCAGCTTTGGAATTCAAAAGTCAAGTTCATCAAGAAGGTTTCCGTTTGGTATTGGAAGTGATTGTGGAACCAAATACCAAGAGACCTTATCGAGCACTAGACGAAGAAGGGAAATGGAAATCTTACTTCAGAAAAGACGATAATACGCTATTGGTCAACAAAATATTATTCAAAGTTTGGCAGCATCGAGAACGAAAAGTCGCTCGGCCAGAAAAGTTTGGTGAAGAGGAATTATCACTTCTTCAGTTTTTTAGAAATGATGAGGTTTTGTCATTAAGCCAATTGTATCGAAAGTCAAATTTATCGATGAGAAGCGTCGATCATTGGTTGGCGTTATTTGTCTGTTGGGACCTAGTAGACATGAATTTTGATGGAGTAAAAGCCATCTATTCAGCTAGTTCTAAAGAGGTGTAAAAGTTGAAAACCTTATATTTTTGTGCATATGTTTTTTCACAATAAAGTATAAATCCAAACAAAATCAGATATATAGTTGCTATCTTTATAGATTAAATAGTAATAATTAAGATTAAAAATAAGAAATGGGTAGACCAGCAACAAAGCCAGCGAAACTAAGAGACGGATTTTACATTGAAGTAAAAAACCAAGGTTCTTCTGGTGTATTAGTAAGAAGGGACACCAGAGAACAAATGGTTATGGCGGCAGAAGATTATGCTCGTACCAAAGTAGTGAACGTTCTAGGTGAAATGAGAAGTGAAAAATGGGTTAAAGAATAACCTCAATATATTTAACATTTAATTAAGCTTTCTTCGGAAGGCTTTTTTTATACACTCATATTCAAAAAGTAAAAAGAAAAATTTTACCGCAGAGAAGCAAAGAGCGCAGAGAAATTCATACACATAACCTTTGCGCCTCCGCGTCTCTGCGGTAAAAAAAACAACAGACTAAATTTTCCTTAAATTCACCCCATGAACAAAAACAAACGTTTCATTCCTTGGATATTATTTTTCTTTATCCTTTTGGTTTGTGTGCCTTTACTAATTCAAAACGGTCAAACTGGCTCAGCAAAACTGTTGGGCTTTATCGTCGTTGTCGGAGTTTCAATTGCCTTAATGATATGGCGCAAGCAAACAAAAACTTTAATGAAGTATAAAACGCGGGTAGCATTAAATGCGAACGATCGTTTTTGGTTGGAACGAAATATTCCCTTCTACAAGAAATTAAGCAAATCGGATCGGGTAATTTTCGCAGATAGGATAGGACTATTTTTAGCCGAAGTTTTGGTTACAGAAGTGGACAAGGAGGTAGCTGAAAAAGATACATGTTTGTTAGTCGCTTCTTCAGCTGTATACGCTTATTGGAATTTGCCATTTTGGAATTATGGAAAATTGCGAGAAGTGCTGGTCTATCCAGACAATTATAACAACGAAAAAGTAATTAGTGACGCAGGTTACATCCAAGGTCAAGTTCATCATGGTGGAATGATGAACAATACAATGATCTTGTCGCTAAGGGCACTAGAACAAGGATTTTCAAACGAAAATGACAGTCAAAATGTTGGTGTCCACGAATTTGCTCATTTACTAGATAAAGTAGATGGTTCAATTGATGGTTTCCCAGCAGGAATGGACCATGAAACTCGAAAAGTTTGGGCAAATGTCATAGCCGAAGAAATGAAAGACATTCGCCAAAGACAAAGCGACATTAATCCTTATGCTCTAACAAACGAAGCTGAATTTTTTGCCGTTTTAGCTGAATACTACAAGGAAAAACCAGGAAAATTAAAAGAAAAACATCCTGAGATTTTTGAAGTGTTGGATGGGTATTTTAAAGGGAATTAACCACACCTCCGAAGGAAGCAGCGCAGCTAAAGTGCACAAAGAAGGCACAGAGTTAAACAAAGATTATTCGTGTAAATTTGTGCATTCGTGGCAAAAAATCTGTCTAATCCCCCTCTAGCCGACAGGCAGGCGCGTTCCATTTCCCCCCAAATCCGCAATCCGCAATCCGTCATTCGTTAATCCGAATTCTCAAAATTTCATTAGAATTAGAATCCGTCAAAGCCAATCGTCCCACCTTCAATCCAACGCACCAAAGAATTTTCTCCTGATCTTCTACGACTATAACATTCTTTTTTTCTGCTGAAGGAACCTTCGCATCTTTGATGATATCAGATATTAACTGTGAACCTTTCATTCCTACCGAAGCGATTCTGTCACCTTCTTGCCAATGCCGTAAGTTGATTTCACCTTTTATTTTAGCTTTATCAGCATAGTAAATGTGTTTGTCGAATGTTTCTGGAAAAGAATTAATTTCTTCTATAATTAGTCGGGGAAGTGGTTTTATTTCGTTGGATTGAAAGGAAA
>TARA_R110000737_G_scaffold47607_5_pt1 | contig 14660 bp, 11 predicted proteins | sample TARA_R110000737 | Tara Oceans TARA_R110000737 (sample SAMEA4398027) | marine metagenome | biome: Polar Biome; feature: [SRF] surface water layer (ENVO:00010504); material: water (ENVO:00002006), including particulate matter (ENVO:01000060) such as... | depth 5 m
GGGAATTAACATCGCCAAAATAGAAAGATGAGTTTTATCCATGGTATCAAAAGCGTAGTTTTCAGTGCTTGATGGTGCACTTAAACCATCAATACGATGCCAAGTATTTGAGCTATTGTCACTATCTGCTGGGCCTAAAAGTGCTTCAAAGTTCTGTCCAGAAGATGCCGAATTTTGAGTATCGTCAATCACGCCAGCTTCGGCGAGCCAAGCTAAAGCAGATGTTGCTTCGACACCGGGTTCAAAAGCGTCAATTGAATTGTCATGTGCTATCACTAAACGTGGCGTAAAGTGTTGCGCATGTGTGAGGTTGGTAATTTGAATATCAATGGTTTGTGCCATTAGCGCTGAGCTTGAACAGGCCAGTGCAATAGCAGATGCGGCTTTAATAAGTTTCATAAGTTTCCCTTGATGACTAAATGATTTCGCACTTAGTATGCAAAGCAAACATTGCTAAACTTTCACAGAGTTATCACAAATCTGTCACAATTTTATAAATTAAAAGTAATGAAATTTATTTGTTAATTAGCGTGTCTCGGCCTTTACTCACACCATAAATGTCATCGGGTAAAAAGCCTAAAGTGATATGGAAATCTTTATTTTTTAACAATGATTTTTGACGAATAAATTGCCCATCAGGCGATGATACAACAATAAAGTAACTCGTTTTCTCCTCTTGCTCTACACGTCCTAAACCATGCAAAATAACGCGAAATTGTGCTGATAATTTCAATTTATCTTTATTAATGATTTGATATTCATAGGGGTTTACCAAGGTAACATGAAAAGATTGATGATCACGAGCCGCTTGATGCTGACGATAAATAGCATATTGCTCGGCGCCTAATTCACTTTTTAGTTGCTCTAAATAACCACTCAGCTGAGCAGCAGAAACTTTACCGCCTAAATAGACTAAACCGCTGTTATCTTTAAGTTCACTAATCTCTAGGGTTAATGTTCTATCTTCGTTAAACGAGGCTACTGACAATTTATTTTCTGATTGCGCTAGTGCTCTAGCTAAAGGTGTAGCTTTTTGTTGTGCCGATAGCGGTTGAGGTTTTTCTTTAACAGCAAGGTTTATATCAGCATGGGTAGCCATCATTGAAGTTTCATTAGCAGCGACTATGATAGGCGTTTTTTCTTGAGAAATATCTACGTAATCAGCGATAGCCGTTGCCACCGCTAATTTGGCGCTAATACTGAGAATAATAAGTACCGTCCATTTCATCTTTATGTTCATTTGATTAACTAGCCTCATGGTGCTCTCATATTCATGTTATGTTTTTTAATATTGTGCGCTTCATTTAGTACTTAGCCGCTAGTATTTCGGAAAAAACTTATCTCGGCTAACGAATACAAGCTAACTTTTATTGTGCCATTAGCATAGTATCACTGACATTTCATCGCGTTAATCGATATACTTACTCTATGTTGATATTTAGCGCTAATGCAGCAACTAAAACCTAACATCAACACCCGTATTTTTTCTATTTTTGTCTTATTTTATCTATTAATAACCCGCTGGAGCTATTTTTTATTTAATGCTATCTTCAATCAGTCCTGAACTATTTAACTATATTGCGATTACCTTTGCCCGTTTTAAATGGCAGCTTTTAGCCTGGAGTTTATTCTTTTTTGTGCTGTTTATCGGCTTACAAGCGCAAATACAGCTTAAAACCCCGAGTGCATTGGTTTGGCTAGCAATACTGATTTTATTTATTGCTATTGAAAGTTTAGTTGTTGCGGCATTTATGTTTTTCTTTCAGGTGTTACCCTCAACACGAGAGGAAAATGTTACTTGGTATAAGTTCTATCGAACTATTGAATGGTGTGAAACAATATTATTTACCATATTACTACCGTTACCCATAATATTGTTTATTTATACCTTTATTCGCTTAGCGCTTTAACTATTTAGTAGTGTTATCATTTCGTCTTCTGTTAACACGCTAACACCCAGATCTTGCGCTTTCACTAATTTAGAGCCTGCTTTTTCACCGGCGACTAAATAATCTGTTTTTACTGAAACGCTACCCGATACTTTTGCACCTAGCACTTGTAATGCGGCTTTCGCTTCATTTCGGCCCATTTTACTTAAGGTCCCCGTTAGCACGAAGGTTTGATCTTTCAGTGGTAATTCATGGTCACTTTTACGTTCAATATCAGGCCATGACATAATATTTTCAAGTTCTTCAACCACTGCTACATTATGATCCTGAGCAAAAAAGTTAACAATATTTTTCGCTACTATTACGCCAACATCAGGCACTTGTTGTAGTTGCTCTTCGTCCGCCGATTTAATTGCAGAAAAATTAAGAAAATATTGCGCTAAGTTTGCCGCTGTAGTTTCACCCACCTCTCGAATACCCAACGCATAAACAAATTTTGCTAAGGTCGTTTCTCTAGCAAGCTCAAGGCCTTTAATTAAATTAGTCGCTGATTTCTTTCCCATGCGCTCCATGGTACTGACATCAAGTTCAGTTAATTTAAACAGATCAGCTGCGGTTTTAATTAAGCCTTCATCGACTAATTGTTCAACTAGTTTATCGCCTAAACCATCGACATCAAGCGCCTTACGCGAAGCAAAATGTTTAATCGCTTCTTTGCGCTGTGCTTGACAAAATAAACCGCCAGTGCAGCGCAGTACGGCCTCCCCTTCTGCTTTTAATACCCTAGATTGACAAACTGGGCACTCGCTCGGAAAGGCAATAACTTGAGCATTCTCAGGGCGACGTTCAATTACAACACTGACAATTTGCGGGATCACGTCACCAGCACGGCGAATAATAACCGTATCGTTAATTTGTATACCTAAACGGTCAATTTCGTCTTGATTATGCAACGTGGCATTACTGACGGTTACGCCACCAACAAATATCGGCTTAAGACGCGCTACTGGCGTTATTGCCCCTGTTCTCCCGACTTGAAAATCGACAGACTCGAGTATGGTTAACTCTTCTTGCGCAGGAAATTTATATGCTGTCGCCCAACGTGGCGCTCGGGCTACAAAACCAAGCTTTTGCTGTAGCGCAATATCATCTACTTTAAATACGGTACCGTCAATTTCGTAACTTAAGGCTGCGCGTTGTTGTAAAATATCTTGATAGAAGGCTTCTACCTGCGTGGCATTTTCTAAGAGTTTAACTTCAGGACACATCGGCAACCCTAAAGCTTTGATTTGGCATAAGCGCTGATGATGAGAATTAGCCAACCAGCTTTCGTCAATACTTTCAACGTCACTTGCTAATTCTTCGTCAATGTTGGACAAGGCGCCAACAAAACCAATACCATAGGCATAAAACGCCAGATTACGTTTTGCGGTAATTTTAGAGTCTAATTGTCGTAAACTACCCGCCGCGGCATTACGTGGATTAGCAAAACCTTTCTCGCCTTTTTTAATCGCCTGTTTATTTAACGCTTCAAAGCTCGCTTTTGGCATAAACACTTCGCCACGCACTTCTAAAATATCGGGAAAGCTTGTGCCCTGTAAACGCAATGGGATCGACTTTATGGTGCGTACGTTCTCAGTAATATTTTCACCCACCATGCCATCACCACGGGTGGCTGCTTGGACAAAAACACCTTGCTCATAGCGAAGACTTACCGCTAAACCATCAAGTTTTGGCTCGGCACAAATAGCAAAATCGAGCGTCGACGCTACTCCGCGCCTATTTAATCTATCGCGTAGGCGTTTAACAAATGCTTGCCATTCTTGTACGGAAAAAACATTGTCTAACGACAACATAGGTAATTGATGTGTCACTTGGCTAAAGGATTTAAGCGCTATTCCGCCAACCTTTTGGCTAGGTGAATCAAGGGTTTTAAATTCTGGATGTTGTGCTTCTAAAGTCATTAACTCGCGCATTAATCGATCATATTCAACGTCAGGTACGCTGGGCTCATCAAGCACATAGTATTGGTGATTATAATGATTGATCAGCTGACATATTTCAGTAATACGATTAATAACAGTTTGTTCTGACATAAGTTTTATTTACTTTGAAAGTGGGTATTTACCTGCAATAAAGTGCTGTAGCAATGCTAAAGCGCTTTATTGACGATGCTGTTTATCTCGGATGAAAATCTACTGTGAGCCAATGCGACGCTTACGTTCAAACTCACGAATAATGCCAATATAATGCTGTTCTGTTTGTTTGGTCATAACGCTGCGCTTGTCATCCAATAATTGGCCACGAAACTCTACAGCAAGTTGCTTAGCGGCATTTAACATTTGTTCAAACACTTCAAAAGCATCAGCTGGATTTGGTAAGGTCATAAAAAGCGTAATACCTTGGGTACTAAAGTTTTCAATATCGTCAAGATTAAATGTCCCAGGGTTAAGCATGTTAGCTAAACTAAAGGTGACTTTGCCATTACCTGCGTTGTCTTGATGGCGGTGAAATATATTCATCTCGCCATATTTCATGCCTAAGGTAAGTAAAGATGGTAATAACGCAGCACCTGACATTGTTTGCCCTTGTGGCATAACGACTGAGAGCACAATAACTTGTGGCTCTTGCTCTGCGGCTACAGGTTTTTCATTTGGCTGTGTTGCCGACATGCTTGGCATATCTTTCACCGCTTCATCGCCAAAGTTAATTTCCATTTGGTTACGTTTGAGCTTAGGTTTAGGGACATTTTTTTTACGTGCAACAGGCTTATTCAGCAAAACCTCTGGCTTTGCCTGAGTAACAGGTTGCTGATAAACCGGCTCATACTTAACGGGTTCTTGCCTAATTTCTTCATGAGTTCCCGCTTCGTTAACACCCGTTTCAGGAAAGAAGTCCTCGTCATAATTTGCGGTATCCGACAAGGCCTGATGCTTTAAATGCTCAGGCATTTCTGCGCTATCATTAGGTAGTGAGCCAAAATTTACCTCTTGTTTTTCTGTCTTTTCTTCAAAGCCAGCAAGCGGCACAGCGTTTGGCATAGGTTCATCGCTATGAAACTCTGCGCCATCTTCTACAAGATGAGATTTGAAAGCAGCGTTATCCTGCGAAGGATTAGCACCGATAACTTTTGGTTTACTGACACCATCTTGATCAAAACCTGAACCGTCGAAACCTCGTGACTGTGGCGCAACAGGTTCAACTTTAGTTTTTAATTTATACGGGTTCTTTTGTTTTCTAATAGTCCAATAACCATGAATGAAAATGGCTGCTATCACGATAGCACTGATAATAATTAATGTATTTCTGAAATTATCTTCCATAACCTAGCCTATTCTTATACTTCTGCCATAGCGATTGCTTCATCAATATCAACCGCTACCATACGTGAAACACCTGGTTCAAACATAGTAACTCCGGTTAAATGTGATGCCATCTCCATGGCTATTTTATTATGACTTATATAAATAAATTGCACTGTTTGCGACATTTCTCGCACTAAATTACAAAAACGACTAACATTTGCATCATCTAAAGGTGCATCCACTTCATCAAGTAAACAAAATGGTGCGGGATTCAATCTAAAAATCGCGAACACCAATGATAATGCGGTCAGCGCTTTTTCTCCACCAGATAATAGATGAATCGTACTATTTTTTTTACCTGGTGGTCGAGCCATGATGGTGACCCCGGTTTCCAGTAAATCTTCACCCGTTAGTGTTAAGTACGCTTGACCACCACCAAACACCTTAGGAAATAGCACCTGTAGGTCTTTGTTGACTTGATCAAAGGTCAATTTAAACTTATGACGGCTTTCTTTATCTATTTTTGCGATTGCCGACTCTAACGTCGAGATTGCATTATTAAGATCTTGATCTTGTTGGTCAAGATAACTTTTACGTTCAAACTGGCTTTCGTACTCTTCAATGGCGGCTAAATTTATAGCCCCTAACATTTGGATGTCTTTCGCCAACTTAATTAAATGCGCTTGCCAGAGCGATTCTTTAGCATTTTCTGGCATTGTTCCAACAACATTGTCAATATTTTGTTGTAACTCGGCTAACACCTCTAAGGCACTTTCAGCTCTTAATTTAAATCCTTCACTGTCTAATTGTAAACGCGCGAGTTGCTCATTGAGCGCCGAAATTTTATTTTGACTGGTTTTTTGTTGTATTTCTAACTCAGTTAAACGTGTTTGATTGTCATTCAAGGTCTGCTGGTAAAATTGTAGTTTTTCGTTAATTGCCGCCAAGCTATCGAGCCATTGAGGTAATTGCTGCTCAAATTTTTGTATTGGCTGACTATTGTCGATAAAAACTTGGCTATTACTGTTCAGCCTTTGCGTCAGTAGGTTAATATTTTCTTGATTGGAGCGAAGGCCTTGCTCGCGCTGCATACGCTGACTTTTAAGCTGTTCAACCACAACACTCGATTGATGTCGCTGTTGGTGTAAATCTTGGCTACGGCTTTGAATTTCTTCTATTGTTTGCTGTAATAGCGCTTGTTGTTGAGAAAAATCATCTACGCTATCTTGAGTACCATCGGATAATTGCGCTAATAGCGCTTGAAAGTCAGCTAATTTTTGCTGAGCTATTTGCTCACTATTTAGTAACTCGTTTATTTGTTCTATTAACTTTTCACGCTGGCTTTGCTGATGCTGACTCGCCTGCGCTTGTAATGAAATATTGTTGTCGAACTCATTAAGTTTAGCTTGTTGCGTTACGACAGTATGATTAAGCTTATTTTTCTCACTTGCTAAAAGCGCTTGCTGCTCACTCGTTTTACTTTGCTCTTGCTCGATATCATCTTGGGCTTTCTGTAACTGCTCAATCGATGTTTTTTCGGTGGTCAGTTGACGCTGCAAACTAATATAATCGTAGCCTTGCTCAAGCTTACCTTTAGTCAACATGTGATGATGCAACCAAGTACCGTCAGGGCAAATTATACTTTCATTACACGCTAAACTTGCCAGTTGCTGCTTAGCATCAAGATAATTATCAGCCAGTAAAATAGCGTTGAAATAGTTATTTAGCGCAGCAACGCCACTGACTTTGCTAGCTAAACTATTGGGTTTTGCGGTTAACGCCAGGCCATCTTTATTCTTTCGCACTGTACTTTTATCAAGTGTTTGAAAGACAAAACATAAATTATCTGTGCTTAAATCGCCATTAGCATCGGCGTTAGGTAAGGTATCAATAATATGACCCGCTAACCAATGTGATAATACCACCTCAACAGCTTGTTCCCAGCCGAGAGCAACTTCAAGTTGACTTTGTAATGACACTACATCGGTTATATTTTGCTTACTAAACCATCTGGCTTGTTGTTCACTCCATGGCGACTTGTCGGCAAGTTTTATCTGCAATTCTTCAATCACTTGGCTTTTAACAATATGTTGACCAGCTATAACGGCCATCTGTTGAATCAATTTTCTAGATGCATGCTCGAGACTGATGTCTTTATCCGCTAACTGGCTATGCTGTTTTTGCAGCCCCTCTAGCGCGGTCAACGCGGCAGTTTTTTGTTGTTGAAGTTGCTGACCGCCCGCATGATCAGGCAAGGCTAATAAAGCTCTTTGCTCGTGCAACTTAATTAGCTGCTGAGCAACCTGTTCGATAATGGTCTGTTGTTGAGTAATATTGGCATGCATAGTTAACTTTTTTTGCTGTAATGCATCACGTTTTTGCTGTTGCAGTTGCCATTGGTTTTGCAGTTTTTTTTGCGCTATTTGCTGCTGCGCTAACTCTGCCTGGCAAGCGCTTAAAGCCACTTCTATCGTTTCCAGCGCTGGCTGTTGTTGATTTAATTGCTTATTGCACAATTTCAGCTGTTCTTGCTCTGCTAAAATTAACTGCTGGGCATTAAGTAATTGCTGCTGAGTCAACTCATTGTCGGTTTGGCTTTTTTCTGATTGCGCTTTTAAGTACTTAACCTGCTGCTCGGCACGGGCAATATCTTGCGTTACATTAAGTTTTTGTTGATGCAGTGTTTGACTATTATCATTGCAAGTGTGCGTGCTAGCTTTTAATTCAATCATCACTAAATCATTTTGACTTAGCGCGGCATTTTGGCTTTCAACTTTACTTTCAAGCGCTAAAATCCGCGTTTGATGTTGTTGGCGCTGTTGGTCAAATTTTTGCCAGCGTAAAACCGCCAGCTCAGCTTTATATTTGCGTTCTTGTTGTTTTAAGGTGCGAAAGCGCTTGGCAGCTTCGGCTTGTTGATGCAATTTATCAATTTGTACATTAAGCTCAAGTCGAATATCACTTAGTCGTGCTAAATTTTCTCTCGTGTGACGTATTCTATTTTCAGTTTCTTTACGGCGTTCTTTATATTTTGAGATGCCCGCGGCTTCTTCAATAAATACGCGTAACTCTTGAGGTTTTGATTCGATTAAGCGAGAAATAGTGCCTTGTTCGATAATAGCGTAACTGCGAGGCCCTAGACCTGTACCGAGAAAGATATCGGTAATATCTCTGCGCCGACATTTTGTGCCGTTTAAAAAATAGTTGTTTATACCTTCGCGGTTAACGACACGACGAACAGAGACTTGACTTCTATCGGCCATATTGCCTTGAATGCGCCCCTGAGTGTTATCAAACACTAGTTCTACACTGGCTTGGCCAATAGGTTTTCGACTCGCTGCGCCATTAAAAATAACATCAGTCATGGCTTCGCCACGCAGGTTTTTCGCTGAACTCTCACCTAAGACCCAGCGTACTGCGTCAATGATATTCGATTTTCCACAGCCGTTTGGTCCAACAATAGCGGTCATTTGTTGTTCAAAGGGAACTTTAGTAGGATCGACAAAGGATTTAAAACCTGCCAACTTTATATGCTTGAGTCGCATTAAATCGAAAAACCTAATCACATCACGCTATTGGCTAAAATTAAAGCAAAATATTTACTAAATTTGTACAAGCCAATAGAATTAAAATAAAACATCAGTAACTAGCGTCACTGTATCAGAGATTGATGTACTTTGTAACATCACAATACTGTTCATATCATGCGAAGGATCCTATAATCGGGCTATGAATATCAATTAGTTAGGTTAATAAATCAACAATGAGCAATAATAACAAACCCCCATTAGCAAACGGCGGTGCCGGATATTTTATCAAAGGCTTTGAACTGATCCGTACCCCGGGTATTCGACGTTTTGTCTTTATCCCACTCACGGTCAATCTGCTACTTTTCAGTTTTGCTTTTTATTATATGTTTTTGCAGCTAGATAGTTATATGTTGATCTTGGAAAATTGGCTTGGTGAATCATTTTCATGGCTAGTTAACTTTCTTTGGCCGCTAGCAGTGTTGTTTATTTTGATTGTTTTTTCATTTATTTTCAGTTCCGTTGCCAATTGGCTAGCGGCACCTTTTAACGGTCTGTTGTCAGAAAAAGTGGAAGCGTTACTGACCAACCAGCCAATAAATAATGGTAGTGCTTTCGATATTGTAAAAGACACGCCTAGAACGCTGAGTCGCGAGCTGAGTAAACTCGGTTATTATTTACCGCGCGCACTGGGTTTCTTTTTACTTTATTGGCTATTACCGGTTATTGGCCAAGTGCTTTGGTTTCTATTTCTAGCTTGGATGATGGCAGTGCAATATAAAGACTACCCATTTGATAATCACAAAATTAGCTTTATTCGCATGCGTCAAGCCTTGAAGCAACGCCAAGGTTTAAGTTATAGCTTTGGTATCACTACCGCTATATTTTCCATGATCCCATTAGTAAATTTAGTGGTGATGCCAGTTGCCATTTGTGGCGCTACAGCACTGTGGGTTGATCATTACCGTGATGAATTTGTTGACCGTTCATAGAAATCATATAATAATCAATAAGTTGTTATAACTTAAACACATAGAACAAACATCATACATATTTTGGTGTTTGTTTAAACACGCAGTTAACGGCCGACAAGCGAACTGAAGATCTTATCTAGCTAAAATTTGACAGCAAAAAAATCAACGGGCACACTAAATGCAACGTACACTATTGAAAATGAATAAGGATCCTGTAATGCAATCACTGCGTTTTATATCTAAGAGCACACTTTTACACGGCATATTATTTTTGCTTACCCTAAGTTTTATCTTTAACACTGTCAGTGCTCGCGCAGAAAGTACTAATGCAGAAAAAATTGATATTCCGGTTATTGAAGGTGCGCGCGTATTTGCCAAATTTGATGAAAAAACGCCTGCGGTACTGAATTACTTCACCTCAGTAACTGAAGTTGATGTGGTCGACTTTTATAATAAAAATTATGGCGAACCGATTCAACGCGAACGTAAACGTGGCCATCTAACATTAAATTACCAGCACGGTTCACTACAAATTCGCGTGATAATTTCACTACAAGGTAAACTACGTCAAGTAGATGTTATTGTTGATGAAAGCTAATAATTCTACAAGACCTAAAGCCTAGCCGTTAATAGTGTACTAAGCTGCAAACTTTTATCCCGCAGCCTAATTTCGAGATAAAAAAACATCGCTTAAAGCGATGTTTTTTTTTGCGTTAATTGCTCTTGAATCCTAGGGAGCCATCAGCGAGCTTAGTTTAGCAAGATAGCATCTACCGTGCCTTGCGCTAACGGGTGATAACCAGGACGTGCTTTTTTATAAACCGCTTGTGCCCATTCTTTACCTGTTGCTGATTTTGCTAACTCTTTATACAAAGGCACAATCAGCTTACGACGACCAATTGATTCCAAGTACGTTGCCATTGCCGGATACACTACGTCATAGCCAGAGCGTAATGCTAATAAATACCATGCATGAGCAACTTCGGCATTGCTACTGTTAGTTAAATTAAAGGTTTTATCTAAACTACTCATACGCTCATTCGAGATATTTAACGGTAGGTTATTGATAAAATGTAGCCACTCATGCAAGGTCCAGTTTTTTGTCGGTATTTGCGCTAATTCAAGTTGGCCACTGGTCCATGTCGAAATAATATTATTTATTTTAACAAAAGCATTTGAGCGTGGTTTAGGTGTATAACTTGGCAAACCTTGCTCATAAATCCATTCATTAAGCTCAATATCACTGACTACATTAGGGTATTTATGAGTTAAATTAGCTTTTAAATAAATAACAAAGTTTTTGGTACCTAAACTTTGAAAGGCATGATCATCAAAGTATTGCATGATGAAGGTATCAAATTTTTCACGACCAAACTTTTCTTCTAAATAGACTAAAAATAGCTGCCCTTTGGTATAAGGTACGCCAGAAAAAGCATCATCTGGATCACGGCCTTTAAGATCGATATACAATTGTGTGTCACCTGGTGGTAACTCAGCAATTTCATAATTTAAATTTTGTGCATCTAACGCACGTTCCATCAAGGCTCTATCGGCGCCAAATACCGCTTCCATAATACGGTTTTCAACATAACTGGTAAAACCTTCATTTAGCCATAAATCGCGCCAGCTTTCATTGGTCACTAAGTTACCAGACCAAGAGTGCGCCAATTCATGAGCAATTAGGTTAACTAAACTTTTATCACCGGCGACCACTGTCGGGGTAATAAATGACAATCTAGGGTTTTCCATTCCACCGAAAGGGAAGCTTGGTGGTAAAATTAATAAATCATAACGGCCCCAACGGTAGGCACCAAAAAGTTTTTCGGTTTCATCGATCATCAGTTGCGTATCATCAAATTCAGCAACGGCGCGATCTAATATATATTGTTCAGCGTAAATACCGGTTTGTTTACTCATAGCTTTAAATTGTAAATCACCGACAGCAATAGCAATTAAATAGGCCGGAATGGCTTGGGGCATTGAAAACGAGTAATCGCCATCGCGTACCGCATCAGGTGCATTATTAGCACTCATCACCGCTAACAAGTCATCTGTGGTAGAAATACGGGCATTGTAAGTCATGCGAACACTCGGGGTATCTTGTATTGGTATCCAAGAGCGCGCATGAATGGCCTGGCTTTGGCTAAACATAAACGGCTTGTCTTTACCGGCAGTTTGCTCAGGTGATAACCACTGTAAGCCTGAGGCTTGCGGCAGTGAGTTATAATAAACTCTTATCGTAGGGGTTTGGAAAGGTGTTTTAATGGTCAGCTTTGAGCCCATGACATCATCACGCTTAGCTAGTTTGTAATTTAGCTTTACCCATTGATTACTGGTGTTTTTTGCCATGACTCGATGAATGTCTAAATCACGAGTATCTAAATAAACATTAGCAACATCATCGTTAAGCCAAGTTAAGCTTAATTCGGCAAAACCTTGCAGTGACTTTTTTTCAAAATCGACATTGAGATCTAAGTAAAGGTGATTAACTCTTACTTGCTCATAATTTGCATAAGTTAACGCATCAGTTACTTGCGCCGAAGCTAATTGCACCCAAGAGAGCTGAACAATACAGCACGTAACAGCGACCAGACGAATCAAAAATTTCATAAATTGTACCCAAAGCTAAAGAGGCCTGTAGATTACAGTGAATCTACAGGCCTCTTCAAGTGCTAATTATTATCTATACCTGTCCTACTGGCTAAAATTTGCCTCTAGCAGGAGCGCAGGTATAACGAAAACTTTATGGCTGCTCCATACGTATGACCACTCGGCGGTTTTTACTGCGACCAATAACCGTTTCATTGGAAGCCACGTGGCGCTTCTCACCATAACCATTCGCCTCAATTCGACTCGCGTCGATGCCACTACTTACAATAAGATCTCGCACTTTACTTGCTCGGCGCTCAGACATTTTCAAGTTAGTATTTCGGCCGCCATAACTATCTGAATAACCGTCAATTAAGACCAATTCAAGTTTAGGATCAAGTGATAAATACTCGACAATCATATTCATACGCTTTTGTGATGCTTTAGTTAATTTATCAGAGCCAAACTGATAATTCAGTACGGTATAAGAAATATCATCAAAGTTAAAATCAAGTAAGTTTCCCACACAACTGACAAAAGCTTGATAGGCTTGCTGAAAACGCGCTGTCGATAAGCCAACGGTAATTTTATCGTTCTCGCTATACCAATCGTTATAATAAAATGTCGGGCTCATGCCTTGATCTAGCTCGTTGAGCATATTCCAGGCAATTTTTTTCGGTAAGCTAGGCGAAAATTGTTTCTGTAGCTTCATATCCGCAAGTATTCTACCGGCAACACCAGGACGCCAATTAGGTGCCTCAGAACGCACTTCAGCTAAAGCATAACTGTCAGGCAAACGCATCATTTCTAGTTCAAATTCCATATTCATTTGACGATTTGCCGAACTATAAAATTTAGCTTCGCCATAACGCGGTATTTGATGTGATAGCGTGCACTGCAACCGAGAATTATTAGTCAACTGCCACGTTGAATTTTCAATGTCAGCACGATATTGCCTTATGCCAGCATTAGCTTGAGAAATAAATAATGATAATGTTACTAGCGTAATAATTTTTTTCATAAGCATAATTTTCATGTCAATTAATCTAAGTTTAATAGCGACACCTTTATTATCGACAAAATCACCAATAACTTTAACAGTTAAATATAACTTTCCCAAAATTAATTACCTTGCTTTTAATTTGGGTGGTGTTTTAAGCGCTTATTTCTGCGATAATCGCCAATATTATTTTTGTTAACTAATCCCATCACCTTTATGTCTGATAATACAACAGCGTCTAACGCTAATGCTGAAAAATCACTACTTTCTCAACGTTTTCGAGGCTACTTCCCCGTAGTTATCGATGTTGAAACCGCCGGTTTTAATGCTCAAACGGATGCGTTATTAGAAATTGCCGCAACAACACTTACCTTAGATGAAGACAGTGGCCAATTGAGTTTAGACGAAACAATCCATTTTAATGTTGACCCCTTTGAAGGCGCTAATTTAGAGCCAGCAGCACTAGAGTTTACCGGTATCGATCCAACTAACCCATTACGAGGTGCTGTTGATGAAAAAAAAGCGATAACAGAAGTATTTAAACTTGTGCGCAAAAAAATGAAAGCCGCGGGATGTCAACGCGCTATTATGGTGGCACACAATGCCGCTTTTGATTTAGGCTTTGTCAATGCTGTCACCGAACGTTGTTCAATCAAGCGCTCACCTTTTCATCCGTTTGTTAGTTTCGACACTACCACTTTATCAGGTCTGGCGTTAGGTCAAACAGTGTTAGCAAAAGCCTGTGCTACAGCACAAATTGATTTTAACAATAAAGAAGCTCATTCAGCATTATACGACACGGAAAAAACCGCTGAGTTATTTTGTTTTATCGTCAATAAATGGCAACAACTAGGTGGCTGGCCGTTAGTTGCTATAGCAGAAGAAGCAGAAGCAGAAGATTCAGCAACCCTAGCAAATTAATCTACTCGGGCTAAATGAGTTCAACATTAAAATAGTGACTTAGCTTTTCGGCGATTATTTATTCTGAAAAGCAAATTCCTTAGCGCGATAATCATGAAACAAAACGCTAGAAAGTGTAACGCTGGCAAACTTGTTTTCAGAATAATGATCATACCAACGGCAAAGTAAATATAGGGGAGGTATTCATAGAGTAATTCAGGCAAGGTGTTTTTGTTATCGTGGTTATCTTTATAGCGATCAAGGCGACGATAGCCTGAACGAGTCACCAAAGTAATACAACCCGCACAGTAGAATAGTCCCGCCGATCCAAATACTGCCCAAGTGTCATAGAAAGCAAGTAAATAGGCACAAACTAAAAAGTAAACGTACGGTAAATTTTCATAAATGAATTTAGGATAAAACACTAGCATTCCCTTTTGTCTATAGTTTTTCTTAAGTTACAGAAAATAGTCCTA
>TARA_R110000737_G_scaffold13690_2_pt1 | contig 14599 bp, 11 predicted proteins | sample TARA_R110000737 | Tara Oceans TARA_R110000737 (sample SAMEA4398027) | marine metagenome | biome: Polar Biome; feature: [SRF] surface water layer (ENVO:00010504); material: water (ENVO:00002006), including particulate matter (ENVO:01000060) such as... | depth 5 m
TAATGCTTACTGGGCCAGACTGTTATTTTCTGGGCGCGCTAAGCCCCCGGTAGCCGCCAATTCGATTGAAGATGCCCTGAACAAGTTATATAACTCACCATATTCTCTTGGCTACATTCCTATAGAGCAGCTTACTGATAACGTAAAAGTGGTATATCGATTTAATGAAAATTAGTCAAAACCTCTATATAAGAGTGCCACTGACCATTGCTATTGTAGCGATTCTAGTGGCATTAGCGTCAGCTACTCTCTCCTATTACTCGGGTCTGCAAGAAAAAAAGGACACTAACTACCTATTGGTTAACCAATTAGCCCAAACCATGGCTAAAACCGCAACTATTTCCGCCTATTTGGGTGATCGTGAATTAGGACAAGAAATCATTAATGGCTTGGTGAGTAATGATTTAGTCCAAGGCGCAATGCTGCAAGGGGAGAGTGACATGACCATCTCCAGCGATACAGTAGGCGAGCAACAAGATGGCATCGTAATTAACTTAACCCATCCCTTTATTGATGATGAAATTGTCGGCAGTCTAACACTTTATCCAGACGACAATTACATTCAACAACAAGCAAATACCGCGCTCAAGAAAGAACTTGGCTTGATGCTAATTCACTCCATTATTATTGCTTTTTTTGTCTCTCTAGTAGTGCACCGATGGCTAACTCGTCCTATTCAAAAGTTAACGAATAGTTTTGCTACCATTAAGCCTAGCGAGCCTAAAACAATGCGCATGCTATTAATTAATCAAGATAAACAAAATGAAATTGGCAAATTAACTCGAGGCATTAACTTGTTAATGCATGAACTGCACCTAACCATTAGTAACGAACGAACGTTACGGGAAAAAACTCAAGAACTAGAGCGTAAATTTAGACTTATCTTTGAACAAGCCAGTGCCGGTATTTGTTTATTAGATGAAAAAAATAACATCACTACTTTCAATCCAGCTTTTGCCCACTACTTTAACGTTGCTGGAGAGAAAAAATTAACTTCTTTACATTTTCCAACGCTGTTAAATGATGTTGATAAGCTGCAAGAGCTGCTCTCTAGTATTCGGGCAGAAAAAAACCTCTCACAAATCACCTTAGACGTCGAATGCAAGATCGGCAATAAAACCCTGTGGTTACATTGTTTATTTGCAAAATTAACTGAGCAACGCAGCACCTCACGTAATAACGGAAAAAGTGATTTAATTGAGGTGATAATACATGATGTAACAGAGCGTGCAGAGCGAGAATTTCAAACCCGTTTTGAAGCCGATCATGATGCTTTAACACATTTACTTAATCGACGTTCCGGTGAAAAATTTTTAGCAGAAGCCTTATTGGATTGTATAACAAAACAACAACATCTTGTGCTGATGATGATCGATTTAGATAAATTCAAACCGGTCAACGATACCTACGGCCATGAAGCGGGAGATAAAGTGTTAATCGCTACCGCAAAACGGCTTAAAGCCTATTGCAGCTTAACTAGCGATCTTTGTATTCGTTGGGGCGGAGACGAATTTATTGTTGCACGCCAACGGGTTAATTTTGAAAAAAAATCTATAGTAGCCCAGGCTAATGAATTACTAGCATTGATCAGTCAACCCATCTATATTTCAAGCGATCAACAATGTGAAATTGGTGCCAGCATTGGTATTGTTGTCGGCCCGAAAAACGGCAAGGTATTACACGGTCTGATCGTTAATGCCGATAACATGATGTATCAAGTCAAAGAAACAGGTCGAGGTAAAATTGCCGTGTATGAAAAAGCTTAAATTGGCGCAATCATTCTCCATAGGTCTGTGCCCCATGAAACAACGCTATTAAATAAATATAAACTGGACTTAAAGTCGCATAGACAAATTGAATGTTCGTTTTAAATGCTAATGACGACAATGGCTGGTAAAAAAGCGCTAGTATAACGCCTTAAATGCTAACACTGTGGTTAATCCAACAGCTTAATTCCATCACTTTTATCCAATGACTGGCGTTACATAAACATCAAGCTAGCTGTGGCTCTGTGCGAAAATAAATTTCACAACCCTATAATATATAGCAGTTATGTTGCTTAGTTTTATAGAAACTTTGGGGTTCAGCTACTTTTATGCTAACCTTTAAATCTGCTAGCCATAGCCACTTTAATCGTCACTTCATGCTTTCTTTTACCTTAGGAATATAGCTTGAGCAAAGAAAAAAACATCGTTACTGCCTTTGATAGCATAAAGAATGAAGTATTAGACATTGTCGACTCCTTTATTTATACCAAGAATTTATCGGGCCAATACACTTATGCAAACCAAGCGGTTTTAGACTTGTTTGAAAAAAGCTTGGCTGAGGTTGTTGGCTTTGATGATAGCCATTTTTTTGATTTAAGCCAGTCTAAACAATTACAACTAAATGACCGTTTAGTTATGGATCAAGCCATCAGGGTTGAAAGTGAAGAAAGCAACTTTATCAATGCTAAAAATGAAACGCTTATTTTTAAAGTGGTCAAAAAACCACTTTTTAATAGTGACGGTATCGTCGATGGTATGTGTGGCATATCTACTGATATCACCGCAGAAAAAAAGTTACAAGCGCAATTAGACGAGCAAAGTTATTTACTTGATACCATGTTAAATAATATTGATGCCCATATTTATGTCAAAGATAGCGAACGTAGGTTTTTATACGTTAATAGTCGCGTTGCCGAATTATTTGGTGACAAAGCTCAGAACATCATTGGTAAAAAAGATACTGAAATTCTACCCGAAGAAATTGCTGAGCACTTTTACCAATCCGACAAGCAAGTGTTTGAAACAAATAAAAAGCAAGTCATCGAAGAAACTGCTCATGACGACAATGGTGACACCTCTCATTATCTTAGCACCAAGGTGCCTTTTAATCGGCCCGATAAATTACCGGCGCTCATTGGTTTCTCAACTGACGTAACGGAATTGTTCAAGCTAAAAGAACAGTTTAAACAGCTGGCTAATACTGACCCTTTAACTAATTTATATAATCGCCGTTTCTTCACAGAACAAGCGGAAAAAGAATATCATCGCGCAAAGCGCTACTCATTATCTATGACACTTATTTCCATTGATATTGATCACTTTAAAAGCATCAATGACAACTTTGGTCACCCTGCTGGGGACCAGGTGTTAATAGAGGTTGCTAACCACCTTAAAGCTAGCTTAAGACAAAGCGATATTTTAGCGCGGATCGGCGGTGAGGAGTTTTCTATTCTTTTACCTGAAACATCCGCAAAATCTGCTATGGTATTTGCCGAACGAATTAGAGAAGAACAAAGCAAATTAAAGGTTATCGGTGACTGGCAAGGAGCGATAAAGCTCTCAGTCAGTATTGGTGTATCAAGCTTTCTTTCCAGCGACAAGGCCTTTGATGCCATATTTTCTCGCGCTGACAAAGCCCTATATCAAGCTAAAAACTTCAGTAGAAATAAGGTTATTTATTTATAACAATGACTCGTTAAGCTAAATTAGCCTTGCCAATACACGCCAACCATCACCCAATGAACCAGTATAGATAGATTGGTGATTGCATAAAAACAGACGAGAAAAAAGCGCATCCAGATAGCTTTATAGTTTAATGCCAAGGCGAGCAAACTAAGCAAATTTGTATTGTATCTATGTACGCAAAAGTATCGATAAAAAACACGCTAGCTAAAATAACTCACGCCACATTCATTAGTGCCGCTAAAAAATTTTCGTGCTGACTATACCGACTTCTCATAGGCTTTGGACAACCAGCCAATAACTTCGTTATCAATATCAGCGATGTTTTTTAGCTGTATTCTATGGGTACACATAGTGCCAAATGGTCCAGAATTTTCTAAACGCCCTTGAACGGCTATATCTTTTAATTTTAGCCCTAAATCAATGCGGGTTTTAGTGGCTGGTTTAATTAAAGCAAATTGCTTTTTTCTAATTAAACTTACACTACCTTTTTTCGGCGCAATGACCACATCATCACCAAATTTCTCGATGATAGAAATCAACATGTCATATATTGGTTTCAGTAAGGCTTTGCCAATATATTGATTGACTACTACATCTTCAGTGTCGTTATCTTTTGCTATTGATAATGTCACGATGGTATTGGCAAAGCCATGGCTTACACCATGTTCCTTTTTTAAAAAATTTACCGCCAGTGAGTGCTTTTCAAAATTCGTTTTCGCTAATATTTCCAGCCATTCGGTGAGGTTTTTACCGGTTTTTTCTGGCATATTATCAATCATCGTTTTCAGTGCTTTATCCATGTTTTCGACCTTGGATTAAAATCTAACGAGCCTTTAGTATTAGCTATTTAACAATGATTTATTTAATCATAATGCGCTAGCTGTAGTTCAACTAAAAACCACCGCTTGATTAAATTAATATTCATTGACTTTTTTTATGAATTCATCAGGTGCCAGTGGAGGCGTATTTCAACCTACCTAACACTGAGTCATTGAACAATTAATTTTGATATTACTACTATAGATACAATAGCTTAATTGTACATAACCACAATATTAATAATAATTTGACTCTTCACTTTATAAGGTTAATACTTTTAGTAGTATTTAAGCCAGTGAGTAACGCTTACTTGGCTTACTTGTCGATATACTGAGACATAAGTTCGCATGGTTTTATCGCTACTAGCCATGCACTGAAAAACAATATCAACCGTTTTTTCTATGTCTTTGATGCAGTTTAGACAGTACGTAATACAGTGATTTTATTTTCTAGGTGTTTTTTCGACATTTAGCTTTATTTATATCAAGCAGTAGTAAGGTTTATCCAATTATATTTATCAGTAATAGTCATACGGGTCCATTTTGATTGTTTATGGCGCTAAATCGCACAGTAAATTAACGCTATTGTTAGTTTTGTTGTGCTTTTTCGTTTTTAAGAGCCGAGCAGCATTAACTGATGAACAACAAAAGTATCTTCAAGAGCTATCCCCGATTAAAATCTGTGTTGACCCCGACTGGATGCCTTTTGAAAAAATAAATAATCAGGGTAATTATGAGGGTATGTTAGCCGATTATACGCAGTTAATTAGCCAACATATTGATACCCCGTTTGTGCTTTACCCAACCAAAGTTTATTCTGAAAGTCGTCTAGCACTTGAACGAGGTGATTGCCATTTGATTGTTGCTGATGCCCCTACCGAGTCAACCATAGAAAAATTTTTAATAACGAAACCTTATTTTATTTCAACCCGTGCTTTTGCTATTCATGCTGATGCCCCTTTTATTAGTGATTTTACTGAAATAGCTGATCGACCGACCGGTGTCACCGTCGACTCCCCGGCAGAGCTCAAACTAAAACAACTGTACCCTAATGCCAATATTGTTCCTGTAGCTAATGTCGATATTGGTTTACAAAAGGTATCTTCTGGCGAGCTATATTCCTTTGTTAGTCTTATTGGCACCATGACTTATTCCGTCCAGTCACAAAGCCTAACCGATATAAAAATTGGTGGTGCACTACTCGACCGCGTTGCTTTGGCTATGTTAGTCAATAAGCAATATCCACAACTGATAGAAATTCTTAATGAGGCAATCGATAAGATCACTCAGCAGGATCGAAAAATAATATTTGAAAAATGGATTGCCGTTAAATTTGAGCAAGGTTTTGATTGGCTATTTTTTTGGCAAGTTATTGGAACCATCGTTATCTTTGCCAGTGGGATTATTACTACCTTTGTTTTGTCTAATCGAAAATTGCGCCAAGAAATTCAACGTCGTAAGGATGCCGAGTTAATCATTACAAAACTGGCTATGACAGATCAATTAACCGGCTTAGCCAATCGCAATAAGTTTTTTGATAAGCTGACTTGCGCACTAAAACTCGCACGTCGTCAAAAGTCTCACTTCGCGTTAGCCATGATTGACTTGGATGACTTTAAATTAGTTAATGACCAATATGGTCACCCTGCAGGTGATGCCCTGTTAAGAGTTATCGCCTCGCGCTTAGAAGATAGCTGTCGAGATGTGGATACGGTTGCACGATTAGGTGGTGATGAATTTTCGATCATTATGATCTCGCCAATTGATAAAGCATCACTCGCTATTTTAGCTGAGAGAATTTTAACCATAGTTGCTCAACCAATCGATATTGGCGGTGTACAAGTTAATATAGGTTTATCTATCGGTTTCACTATCTACCCAGAGGATGGTGATACTGATAAAATTTTGATCAGCAAAGCAGACCAAGCGCTCTACAATGCTAAAGGCATAGGTAAAAATACTTACATTATTTACGACTGATGATTTTGGAGAATAAAGCGTGATAAAAAGCTTCCCGAAAGTACCGTGTCTTCATGCTGTAATAGCTATCATATTATTTCCAATTTTTAGTAATGCAGAAGAAAGCGTTGAAACGATCACAGTCACCGCTCAAAAACGTGAACAAGCGATAAATGAAGTAGGGATATCGATATCAACACTTTCTAGCCGCCAGATTAAAAGCGCAGAGTTAAGCGATAGTACAGAAATAAGCCAACAAATACCTGGGCTGCAAGTCAACACCTGGTCACCAACATTGACTACCTTTAATTTACGTGGGGTTTCGCAAAATAACTTTACTGATAACTTAGAAGCGCCGGTGGCGGTTTATAGTGACGAAGTCTACATCGGTAGTATGAATGCCCTGAATGCGCAACTTTTTGACGTTAAACGTATCGAAGTCTTACGTGGCCCACAAGGCACGCTCTTTGGCCGTAATGCTACCGGTGGTTTAATTCATTATATTAGTCAGGATGCATCAGCCAAGGAAGCTAACGGCTATTTTGAATCAACTTTTTCAGACTATAACACGCGCTCATTAGAAGGTGCTGTCGGTGGTGCGGTCAGTGAAAATGTCAGAGCGAGATTCGCTGGCCGTTGGGAAAAAGGAGATGGTTACGTTAAGGCCACCGTACCTGGTGTTAGAGATATAGGCGGACGTAACGGCTATTCAGCCAGAGGTTCTATACAAGTCGATTTCACCAAAAATTTGACCGGTGATTTTTCAATCAAGTACAGTGAAGATAGTGATGTAGCAACTGGCGGCTATACCGTTTACGCCCAAGGCGGAGCTGCGGTAGATGCCTTGACTGGCCTAGCGCTTAATGATGGTACGCTCGAGCGGCCATTTGAACACGACTCTGAATATCAAGGCTATTTCGATAGAAAAACCACTAGCTATACTGGGAAGTTAGCTTGGTTACTTAGTAACGAAATAGATCTCGTCGTTATTAGTAATTACACCGAGCTAGAAAAGTTCTACACGGAAGATGGTGACGCCTTTCCAGTCTTAGCGGTAAATTTCACCACCATTGCTGACTATCAGCAGTTTTCTCATGAAATGCGCTTAAACGGCGAGGATAGTAACAGTCGTTGGCAAGTAGGTGCCTACTACTTACAAATGGACAATATTAACCAAACCATAGTTTCTGGAATTCCCAGCACAACTAGTGCTTGCTTAAAGGGGGTTATTGCCCTACCAAGTTTTCCAGGATCAAGCTGTTTCGATTTTGCACCTGGCGGTGTAGGCGCACCAGTAGGAATTGCTATACCTGATGGTTCATCTGCCGTGCAAGATGCGGATATCAACACCGTCAATAAATCTATTTTCGGCCAGTATGAATATGATATCGACGATGAATTTACCTTTATTTTTGGATATCGTTGGTCAGAAGACGATAAAAAAATTAAATTCAACTCTGCTTATGTTAATAACACCACGGTAACAAACCCTGTCGAACTATTTAATGCCAAAACAAGCTTGGCCGCAGCGGGTTTGAGCGATAATGATAAAATCGACTATGGTGACTATGCCACTAGAGTTCAGTTGGATTGGCGTATTCAAGATGAACTGTTGATATTTGCTTCCTATAATCGTGGTATTAAAGGTGGTAACTGGTCAGTTAATTCTAAAGTAAAGGCTGAAAGTTTTCGTCATGACCCCGAAACCTTACACGCCTTTGAATTGGGGTTGAAAAAAACCATTGCCGATTTTGGTCATGTTCACGCAAGCAGTTTCTATTACGATTATCAAGATTATCAAGCCTTTGCTTTGACAGATTTAGCGGCACAAGTCAGTAATAGCGATGCCACCATAAAGGGTGCTGAAATTGAATTATTTCTCAGCCCAAATCAACAGTGGGACTTGTTGTTTGGCGCCTCTTTTGTCGACTCGAAGTGGCAGAGGTTTTTGATGCCAACGGCGGCATAATGACTCATAACGAAATGCCAAATGCCCCAGGCTACAGCATCAATTTTTCCAGTCGCTACTCATGGTCTGGGTTAAACGGTCTGTGGGCCTTTCAATTTGATGGCGTAAGTAACGATAGTCAGTACTTGGAAGTAACAAACGGTGAAACCGCTAGAGAGAGTGCTTATAGCGTCTTCAATACTAACATTTCTTATACCAACAACAGTAATGCATGGACACTAACGCTGTGGATGAAAAATATCACTAACACTGAATACCGCATCTATAATCTCGACCTAGGCCGACTTGGCGCAACGTCTTTTTATGCTCCGCCGCGCTGGACTGGATTAACCTTAAGTTATTCATTTTAAACAGCGCTAAAGGGTTTTATTGATATGGCTACTGCGCTGTATTTTAACGTTCTTTTTACTCAATCACGCTGAAATTTACGGTAATATTTTATCACGTTTTTTTAAATTTTAGTGTTAGAAATCCGCCGCGACTTCAAACTCTAACTTAGTATGATGTATCGGATGTTCGAATGATAAATACTCGGCGTGTAAATGCAGTCGATCAGCTGACAAGCCATAATGGTCATCACCAACAATGGCCATATTTAAACCCAGTTTATGCGCACAATGCACTCTAAGTTGATGAGTTCGGCCGGTTTTTGGAAATAAATGTAATCGTGTAGTATTATTTTTTCGCGCCAACACGCGCCAAGTGGTTAGTGCGTGTTTGCCGTGTTGATAACAAACCAATTGTCGCGGTTTATCATCAAAATCTAAGCGCAGTGGTAGCTCAATAGTACCGCTGTCTGCTGCAACGTTTCCAGCCACCACGGCAACATATCGTTTCTCGATAGTACGCTCGATAAACTGTTTTTGTAGCGCTTTATGGGCTCTTTTGTTCAGGGCAATAATTAACAGTCCAGAGGTCGACATATCTAAACGGTGGACAATAAGTGGCCCACAAGCCTGCGGAAATTGGCTTTTAATCCGCGTATATACTGAGTCTGCAATATTTTTACCCGGTACCGACAAAAACTCGTGCGGCTTATTTACCACCAACATGTCTTCATCTTGATAAACAATGGCTAGGTCTTTGCCAAGTGCAGGGTTTATCAACAGCGGATTGTCCTCAACTTGCAGACCTTTAAGCATATGGCTCAATATTGGCTGACATTTACTGTAGCAAGATGGGTAGATATTTTTGTGTTGTCGGATGGCAGATTTTGGCGCCGGCCCCCACCAAAACTCCGCCATAGCAATAGGCGTTAAGTTATGTTGATAGGCGTATTGCAATAACTTAGGTGCGGCACAATCACCTGCACCAGCTGGTGGTGTATGCTCAGGTAACTCGGCAAAAATAGCGTTTAAATCTTTCGTTTCGCCATTAGCATTGAGAAAGTCATATTGAGCAAAAAGTTTTTTCTGTAAATTTTTTGAGCGAGATTTACGGAGCTTTTTTAACTTATCAATTTCATTGTTGAGTTGCGTTAAGCTTTGTTGTTTTAATTCAAGTTGGTCTTGCCAATGTTTTTTTAGCGCCTGTAACTGCTTTTTTTCTTGAATACTTTGCCCTGCTAACCCTGTTTTTAATTGTTCAAACTCATGTTCAGTAAGCTGTTCAACCGCTTCGCTTCGTTGCTGTTTTCTTTGTAGACGACTCGCCACCATTAAGCTTTGTTGTGTTGATAGTTGTTGCTGATAAGTTGTTGTCGCTGCAATAAACTCGTCACTAATAACGCCAAGCTGTGGACTCTTTTCTAACTGCTCAATTTCAGCGTTAATATTGTTGATAATAAGGTTTTCTGCTAGAAAAGCACTATCTTGCACCTGCATATTAGAAACTGCGGGGACAAAATTTAACGCTGGCGTTGTGCCTTCTAGTTGCCCTGAGTAAGCAGATAAATACCCTAACTGTTGCTGATCGTTTTGCACAACCAGAACACCAAACATTTTACCGACACTTGCTGTTTTTACCTGCGTCTCGAGCTTCTTTTGCAACTCGGCTACCGCTGCTAGGGCTATTGGCTTAGCTTGGTAATAAAAGGGGAAAGTAAACTTTTCTGGCAGCGTTATATTATCAACGCGCTGAGAAAATGAAGTAAAGCAGGGAGCAATATTTGTCATGGTAATATAATGGTGCAATGTTCAACAGGTAATAAGTCGAGATAATACCATATTCAGCGATATTGTTGATAAAGTTCCTCCATAGCTGTTGATGCTAATATTTAAGTGATGATTAGCACTTAATGCCAATAGAGCCACAAACTTGAGGAATAAAACCATAAAGTGAGTTTTAAAGCTGTTTTCGAAGCTTATTCCTACTATCAAATACTAGAAGCCAAGATTAAATATGGCTAACACCATATCACCGTCTTGATGCAGATGATGATAGATAAAATCAAACGCCATATCATGACCAAAGTCATAGCTAACAAAGACATCGAATTCATCTTCACCTTGCGCAAAGGCGACGTTCAGTAAACCTATGGTTAGCTTATCTATACCGGTATAATCCACGCCTATTGCAAGGGCATTTTGATCAATCACGCCCCCAATGGTGTAGTTCGCGGCACTAGTAAAAAATGGTCCGCTACCAAAGCCATTAGTAATGGCACCTGAAACATAGTTATATGCTGAGCTGAAGGTAAAATCACTGACGGTATAACTGGCAGTTATGCCATAAACATGACCATCTGGGCCACTATGATCATTACTATTATCTGCTTGCTTAGCATACTGTACGCCAAGAGTGACATGTTCAAATTCAGTCTCTGCCGCGACGTAGAATAGATCGGCTAAACCTTTCGCATGATAATACCAACTTTGCAGTGCAACATTTTCGAACCCTTGATAAACCACGCCGAAAATATTGACACCATCACTTCCATTGAGGTTGGTAAAGTCTTCTGGTTGGTCGCTATCGACCCCAGACCATTTATCTAAGTGTGCTAAGTAAATCCTGCTATCAGTGATACTAGTATTGGTAACTAAAATGCCAGAAAACGTATTTGCCACCATGCGAATATCATCCATATCCGCATGTGGCGAATCAAAGCCAAAGCGCCCTACTTTAATTTCTGTGTCGGTAATATTAGCTTGTAGATAGGCTTGTGCTAATATGGCGTAGCTGTCACCGTTCGACGAAAAAAAGCTGCTATTGTCATCATTAAATAGTTTCTGTGTAGTATAAAGCGTACCTGTCGCGCTAATACCCTGCCAAGCAACACTACTATAGCTGAGCTCGCCGCCGATGGCGGAACTATGCGCACGATCACTACTGTCATCATCTGCTGAAATATAACCAATGCGTAAGTTACCAGAAAACTCACCCCTTGCCTGCTCAGTATTGGCCACTTTGCTTTGCTCGCTAGTATCTTCAAATGCTAAAACAGCAGGAGAAAATATAGCGTTCAACACCAGTGCTACTAAGATCAGTTGCTGATTAAAAATATTCATATCTATAATTCATTACCTATAAAATTGGCGCGAATATATAGTATAAATACGATCTAATCAAAATTAAAATCAGTGCTATTTTAAAAATCAAGACAAACCTAGGTAACAGGTTGATTAATAAGTGCTTTTAAAGTACACATCACTTTGTAATCGCAACACCAGCAACTTCCAGCACTGTTTTTGCGTCGGCCCGCTCGATAACTTTTACTAATGTGGTTTGAATGGTTTCGTCTTTTCTGACATCGCCTTCGCTAGAGAATCGCTCTTCTTGTGGCGCTGCGCCTGCTTCTAAAATGAAACTAACCACTACCTGTGTCGGGCAGCTTTGAGATTCACCAAAATAAGCCAGGGTAATTTGCGGGTAACCCTGAAAACCATTTTTAACTTTTTTTGCTATACGCTTGGTCGATTTATCTAAATTCATAATAAGTTCCTGAAAAATACAATGCCCTACGGGTGGGCTAAATGGGCTAATAATTTATGGTTAAAATATGCTGCATGGCAAAAAATAGCAAATACTAGTGCGCTTACTTGAGTGTTTTATCCGTTTGAATAGTTTTCAGCCATTGACTAATAACGTCGGTTATATGCTTAATTGATGCGACTTCATTAATAATTAAGTCACTATTATCTCTAACCTGATTAACTGTTGCTATATAAACATCTCGCATGTGATCCTGGTATTTATCCAAAAAATTAGCGATAAAATTTAATGAATTCACATCCGCTTGCTTAGTATGCCTTTTTATTACCCGCGCTAAACATAGCTCTAAAGGTTGATCCAACAAGACAACATAATCGACTAATGCGGACATTGTATTACGCCCTCGCCCAAATGGCTCTTCAATAAAAATATAATCACTATTGGTTTTAGCCATTAGCGCTTGTAGAGCAAGCACAAAATCAGGTGTTGTGATCACATCAACATTAGTGCCACTTTCCAGCCAGACTTTCATGTTATCTGGATAAGTATCTTTACTTGTATAGTCATCAAACAATAAAAATGGACTATTAAACCTTTCAGCTAATTGCCTAACAATAGTGCTTTTACCCGCACCAGAAGCACCACTGACGGCGATAATTTTTGTGTAATTCATATTGTTCCAATGTCGTAATGCTTAATGTGTGAAGATAATATTCGTTAGTACTTTAGTCCGTAACGTTACTTATTTTACCAAATAAACATCAGATAATTTCAAGGTATTATAAGCGAGTAGAGCCGTGAATATATTTACCTGCTTCGAAACTTTTGTAGCGCTTTAAAAACTTTAAAAGTGCTTACTTTGCTGCTTTATAATACTTTATACTAATGCGCCAACTTATACGCCGCTTATAAAAATTGTTCCTACCATTAGCCAGTCAAAAATTAAGTGTTACACTATGGTTAATACGTGTGTGTTTTTGCAAAACAAAGCACAACATACAATCCCCCTATAAACTTTATTAAAGTTCAAATGTTATGAATTCAGTAATAACCACTGATAATATTAATAATAAAGAAAAGTTCACCCATTTTTTAATGTCGCAATGCTTAAATATCCGGCGTTGGGCTTTTAGTGTCTCATTACTTTTATATCTCGCATTCTCGATAATGGATGTGATTAAATTTCCAAGCGTCATATACACGTTAACGATAACAACTCGGGTTATTTTGGTGATACTGCCGCTATTATATTTAAATTTTATTTATTGGCTTAGGCCTCCTGTATCGATACGTTCAAATGCAATACTGATATTACTGGTCTATTTGGGCAGTGGCTTAAATCACGCATTAATCTTTTACATTTCTACATCCTACGGTTTTCAATTTTCACAACTGGGCATCATTCTGATCTTTATGTTTGGTTGTTTACTCTTTGTTCTGCCGATTAAACCTTCAGCCATAGTGACCGTAATAATTCTCAGCGTGTATGCGGCAGTAAAGCTTTATACCAACTATCAATTAACTGACTTGATCTTCGAGCTTATAATTTTGAGTTTTGTCGCGAGTATTTGTCTCACTATTAATCGGGTCGGTCAAAAAACGCTTTATCAAAATTATTTATTAATCAATAGACTTTACTACGAGTCAATAACTGACGGCTTAACCAAACTCAACAATAGAAGAGCGTTTCAAGAACAAATTGAAAGGTTAAACGCGATTGCAAATCGAGACAAAATGACCCTTGGCTTAATTTTTATTGATGCAGATTATTTTAAAGTCATTAACGATAGCTTCGGACATAGTGTTGGTGATGAGGTTTTACAAAAAGTAGCTAACCTAATAGCATCGAAATGCCGTCGAACTTCCGACATCGGTTTTAGGATCGGTGGCGATGAATTTGCGATTATTCTGTATGGTATCAATAGCAAGAAACTTGCCTATGTTTGTCGAGAGATAGTAACAGAAGTCGCTAGTTTCAATTTAATGAATAATGAAGAAAGCATTAAAACTTCCGTCTCGCTCGGCGCCGCTTTAAAGGCTAAAAATGCCGACACCACGACCGATAACTTAATTGAATTAGCGGACGAATACTTGTATAAAGCAAAGAAAAACGGCAGAAATCAATTTTATTTAAGATCTATTTAATTAGGCTTATTGGCCTTTATAGTAATACTCTACATATTTTGATTCATTTACTTTTCAAGTAACATATTAAATTATCTAGCCCCCTATGCCACCAAGGATTATCTATCGCTAGCGCAGTGATCTCGTCAATGCAGGTTTCCAGCCCGGGTAATAGTTATTTTCTAATTAGGTAACGTGTTATCCATTCTAAGATGATATGGTACTTTGCCAATATTTAATCTCGCTTTTAAGGCAAATTTAGCTAGCACAAAGCGCTAAGTTTTATTTAGAATGCAGGCATTAATTCTCGTGTAACTATCACTAATGAGTACCAAGCTACTTTTTAGTCATTTTTTAGTCATTTTGAGGAAAAGCATATGCTTTTTAACGATTCATTTATCACCGAC
>TARA_R110000737_G_scaffold352843_1_pt1 | contig 14582 bp, 23 predicted proteins | sample TARA_R110000737 | Tara Oceans TARA_R110000737 (sample SAMEA4398027) | marine metagenome | biome: Polar Biome; feature: [SRF] surface water layer (ENVO:00010504); material: water (ENVO:00002006), including particulate matter (ENVO:01000060) such as... | depth 5 m
TGGCTGCACTCGTCTGCTACTGGATTTGAATGAGTCTGGACCCTAGATTTGTAGACACCTTGCCCCCTAAAAATGAGGACAAGGAGAAGATCATGAGCACCTCCCGATTTACCGAAGATTTCAAGATTGACGCGATCAAGCAGATTACTGAGCGGGGATATTCCGTTAGTGATGTTTCGCAACGATTGGGCGTCAGCACACATTCTCTTTATGCCTGGATGAAGCGGTATTCAGCGTCTCCTGGTAGCGCAGCAAGGGACGATCAGTCGTCCGAGATCAGACGATTGAAGCAGGAACTGGCGCGTGTCACCGAGGAGCGTGACATCCTAAAAAAAGCAACCGCGTACTTCGCCAAGGATGCAAAGTGAGGTACGCGTTCATCAAGGCACATTGCGTGCAGTTCAGCATTCGTGCCATGTGTCGGATGCTTTGTGTTCATCCGAGCGGATTTTACGCCTGGCGCAAGAACCCTTTCAGCAAAAGATCCTCTGAAGATCAGCGGCAGACTGAGTTGCTCAAGGAAGCGTGGCAGGATAGCGGCAAGGTCTACGGTTATCGCAAGCTGCACGATGACCTGCGTGATCAGGGTGAGACGTGCTGTCCGAACCGTGTAGCCCGACTGGCAAGGCTGGCAGGGATTAAAGCCCAGATTGGCTATAAACGCCGCGCCGCCAAGTATGGTGGTCGGCCCTCAATAGCTGTCGATAATACTTTGGCACGCCAGTTTGATGTTGCCACTCCTGACAAGGTCTGGGTGACCGATATCACCTACATCAGAACCTATGAGGGTTTTGCGTATCTGGCGGTCGTCATTGATCTGTATTCGCGCAAAGTTATCGGTTGGGCCATGCAAAGCCGCCAGACAACGGACTTGGTTTTGCAAGCCTTGCTGATGGCTGTCTGGCGGAGAAAGCCTAAGAACAGGGTACTGATCCACTCTGATCAAGGCTCACAGTTCACCAGCATTGATTGGGCATCGTTCCTGCGACATCACAATCTGGAACACTCGATGAGCCGCAGAGGTAATTGCCATGATAACGCAGTGGCCGAGAGCTTTTTCAACCTGCTCAAGCGCGAACGCATCCGACGAACAACCTATCGCACCAGAGGTGACGCAAGGCAGGACGTATTCGACTACATCGAAATGTTCTACAATCCAAAACGCAAACACGCTAACAATGGGATGTTGTCGCCCGTGAATTTCGAGCGGCAGCAAAAACTGAACCCGCAGGATGTCTAGAAAAGGCGGGGCTATTCACCTCCACTCCCAGAACACGACTCAAATCGAACAGCCGCGAAGCACCAATACGGTTGGCACCACCTTCGTATTTCTGAACTTGCTGAAAAGTTAAACCGATAGCCTTACCCAGTTTCTCCTGACTGAGACCGACCAATGTTCGTTGAAGACGAAGCCTACGCCCGACATGAACATCAACGGGATTTGTTGAACGTCCGCCACCACGCATGTTGGCACCCCTATCGTGTGTTGAAATTGCGTTCACAGCTTGTCACTTCCTATTGTTATGAGTTTAGTCTCAAACGATCAGACTTGCCCACTTAAGGCCGAAATGTGTCGCTTCACTACCGCTTTCAAAACGAAACATAAATACTTCGCTATGACTTTCGACACGCCATTCGTCGTCAAGATTGTCTGTACACCAGGCTTCAATTTTCGCACACATCGCATCGTCGCAATCGACCTTACGGGCATGCGGTAAATCCCAAAATGACGTTTCCTCGTTCATTTTGCCCGCCTATCTGCGCCATCTTTGGCTGTTCGCAAGTCGTCAAGTGCCTTATGGAGAAGTTCCTCTGCGATTTGGATGTCCACTGTAGCAGTCTTCTTTCCGTCCCCCATTGCCACACCAATAGCTGGAATGCAGGACGAAATGTTGCCCAAGGCTCTTTGCAAAGGATAATAGACCGCCTTTTTGTCCTCAGTTTGACTGTCCTCAGCTTCTTGTTTCGAACTCACTGGTATTGCTCCTCCAGATCTGCTTCCAGATCCATCGATCTGAAGCGGAGACCTGTTGTTCGTAACACTGAAGTCAGCTTCCGGGTACGCTTGGGCAAGTCGTTTGCTTTCCGCCGCGAATGCTTCGACTGGAATTGGGCCATAATATGAACGGATGTAATAACGCGCACCGGCAAACTCCCCATACAGATGGAGGCCTGGTTCGTCTCTGGTCAGGCTTGCAAGTGTCATTTCTCGCAGCTTGTTTGCCCAGTTCCGATCAGTCATTTGCCGCCCTTCCACTTCCAAAATACCAGTGTATTTCAGGCATCGACTGTCCAACCTCAATCACTTGAGAGGCGAAAGCTCGTGTAACCGGGAACCGCGCTAGTGCCATGCCCGCCAACAGAAGCAGAATTTCAACCAATGCGGCCAAAGGAAGCAAAAGGACCTTCAGAATTATCATCTTCTTGATCTCCGAACACATCTTTGAAGTCATGAACCGTGTCCGGCTCGTTATCATTCTCGAAACAAAGGGCCCATACCAGCGCTCGATCATCCCTATGGTCGTATTGGGTAATAATGCCCATGTCCCACATCTTCATCAGGATCAAGCGCGCTTGGCTGGTTGTTAGCCCGAGTTGGTCGGCGATTTCGCGCGTATTGCGAAGTCCACCATTCTTCATGCCGTGCGCCACCCTGTCTTTAGTGATCGAACGGCTAAGATACATTAGGATTTCCAACTCACGGCTTGTATCCGGTCGCATATTGCCTTCCATGGACATCATTCCTCAGCGGGTTGAGCTTTGTCTCTAAACAATGGTGAAAAATATCACTCATTATCTGCATCAATTAAGATGCGTACATCAAATGCCCAACAACAATGTGTCAGTTCATCGCGAATATTGTCACAAACTCACACTTCGTCGAGACAGTTATAGGGCACGTTAACCACTTGCCTTTGTTATTTGGTTGGCTGCTATCTTTTCAATTAGTGCTTTCTCCGTCACATTGGCGAAGCCGTTATTGAGCTAATTTCTGATGGATGTAATGGCTCGCATGAAGTGGCCGAGAGATTACTTTGGGAGCAAGAGCGGATGACACAACGTGCAAACCTCCATGACACAAGTATCTACGCTTTTCAGGCCGATGATGATGCGTGGGCCAGTTGGAAAGAACAGCATAAAGCGAACAACTTGACTTTGCCCTGCTGCGGTGGCGCCGCCGTGCCACGGGAGCACCCAGCTTCAGGCACACGGTTCTTCTCTCACGCGCCCTACGCGGCCCGTACATGTCTCTGGAAAGCCACCGGAGCTCTCCACGAAGATCTGGTCCGCGAAGCGTGCGACGTTCTTCAACAAATTGGCTGGAATGTTGAAACTGATTGTTGGCTTGAAGATGTTGCGGTTGACATTGTGGCAACCAACCCAGAGACCGATGAGCGAGTAGCCGTCATGATTGAAACGGCTTCTCACAACGATCGACCTGATAAAACACTGATTGCGGAAAACGCACGTCTTGATGCAACTGATCTTCGCGGCATTCTTTGGTTTGTCCCTTCTCAGCGCTATGGCAAGCTTGAAAGGCAACTGAGCGCTCGACCGTTCCAGCGCAGCGAGCATAATGCTGATAACACGGTCGGTGATGTTGCCAGGCAACTCCGAAGCTGGTTTGAGCGGATCAATGACGTCACCCGCCAAATCGACAATTACCCTTCTCCTCCCCCGCAGCCAGTTGTGGTCACCACCGCGCAACCAGCCCAGATGCCTGTACCATTGCCAATTGGTATTACAGGCGATGCAGATTGGAGTAATGGCCATTCTTCACTGGGATCAGGAGATGTTCGTGCAGCTCGAATAACTCGTTTGGCGAACAGATGGCTGGACGCGGGGACTGTCACAAAGTGGTTGAACAAAGAACATCCTGATATCAGCTACGGCAACACCCCATTAGGGGCAGCTCAATGCTCTGCGTCTGGATATCTTGAGGCGCAAGCCGCATTGAAGAATGACCTTGACGAGGCTGAGCAGCCCCGCCTGATTGATTAGTCACCCCATTGACGTCGTTGGAAAGTGTCAATTAGCGCTAAAATTACCACTAAATGGCATTTTGCTACAATTGCTCTCGATATACTCGTCTTAGCGAACTAGAGAACTTCCGACAGGCGAGTAACTTACCCAATGACAACTATCATAAACTGGACAGAAAAACAGAAGACGGAGTTTGCGCCTTAAGGCAAAGTTCAACGACGAATAAGTCTGGACAGAATTATTTGCGCCAAAGCGGGTATTTCAGGACTGCATAAAGTCCGATCACTTTTTACGGCTAGTGTTCAGATTCCCCTGCACCAGATCATGCTCCAAGGTTGAGACAAGAACATCAACCTGGAGCAGTCCGATGCACACTTTCAGTATGTCCGATGAACAACTGGTAATCGCTGTCAATAAACTGGCGTGGCGCTTCCTGTCACATCTTGGCCGAAACTACACCGGCACGGCCCCTCTTCATACGCTCACAGAAGAAGATCCGCGTGTCCGCACAGCGTTCGATATGGCAACCGCGGCTTTCGAAGACTGCCGGCAGTCCGATATTGAAAGCGCCTTGGCAGAGGCAGGTGATGAAGTAACAGAAATCGACTATTCTGATGTCGCTCCTATTCATGGTGTCGCTCACGGCTTCACCACGCAATTTACCCAACCAGTCATAAGTGAACAGATCAAACAAAGCAGCACCCGTCTTGCTGCCATCCAGACGCGTTTAGTGGCTGGAGACATTACGCTCGTTGATAGTCTGAATGAGCTGTTGAACATCCAAACCTCACTTGAGGCCATTGGCTCAGAACAGGCCTAAGATGCCCATATTCCAACCCGATCTGTTCGACTCAACTCATACACCATCCGAACCATTCGATCCGTCGGATTATGACCGGTATGTCGTTTTCTTCAGCGGTGGAAAGGATAGCATTGCATGCGTGCTTACTCTCCTTGAAACCGGTGTTGATCCCGGACTGATCGAACTCCACCATCATATCGTTGATGGGCAAGAAGGTTCGGCTCTGATGGATTGGCCCGTGACAACCGATTACTGTCGATCGTTTGCAAAGGCGCTCAATCTGCCAATCTATTTCAGCTGGCGTGAAGGTGGATTTGAGCGTGAAATGTTACGTGACAAGTCTCTCACTTCTCCAGTCTGTTTCGAAACACCGAATGGGATTGTGAAAATCGGTGGTACGCGTGGGTCATTAGGGACACGCCGCAAATTTCCACAAGTGACAGCTGACCTCTCACGCCGATGGTGCTCTGCATATCTTAAGATCGATGTCGGCGCGGCCCTCCTGGTTAACCAGGAGCGGTTCAGAGAGGGTCGCACGCTCGTTATCACGGGAGAACGGGCTGAAGAGAGCAGTGCCCGAGCCAAATACCGTCTTCATGAGCCACACCGCACTGATCGGCGCAATGGACGACGCGTTCAGCGTCACATCCATCAGTGGCGTCCTATCCACCACTTAAGCGAAAGAGACGTTTGGGCGCTGATAGAAAAACATCGCATATGCCCTCACCCTGCCTATTACTGCGGTTTCGCTCGTGCCAGCTGTCTTAGTTGCATTTTCGGATCAAAGAACCAATGGGCAACATTGCAAGCCTTTATGCCGGGACACTTTGAACGGGTTGCGAAATATGAGAAAGAGTTTGGACTGACAATCCACCGCACCATGTCAGTAGAGCAGCAAGCTCTTGCCGGAACGCCTTACCCGATCTCTGACACAAACCTGAAGCTGGCAATGGATGAGATTTATCGGGGTCAAATTTATACAGATCATTGGATTATGCCAGCTGGTGCATTTGGTGAGAACTGCGGCCCGAGCTGATCAGGCTATATCCTTGCAAGGATACAGAACAGGAAAGCAGCGACTGAACACGCAGCTGTAATTCTGACGTCTCTTTTTCTGCCATGAGATCCACTCGTGCGCTGCGCCCTTACTCGGTACGCTCAAGACATATCGCAACCAACCGAGGATCAATGATATGTCTGAAAGCACAGCAATCACGACACCCAACCATCGACAGTTAGGCCATCGCAGCGACCACGTCGTCTATGCTAGCGCACCTTTCGTTATTGGCAAACATGAATGGCAAATCATTGTTATTCCGGCCGACCCTGTCTGGAAGAAAGTTTTGCCGAACCGTCAGCATCCGGACTTCAACTCGGACTATTACTGGCGCCCTATCGGTCAGGATTATTGGCATAATCTGAAACAGTGGCCAACATACAATCTAAATGACGGTGTTCATGGCGGTTGCCCACGTGGCCTAAAGAAGCTCTTCGAACAAGAGAAGTCGTCATTGGCGGAATTCTTTCCCCACATCAAAGAAAGTTACGAAGCTTCTGATGAAGGGCGCCAGATGTCATTGATTTGACCGTCGCCACACTTGGTACTGAAGGACTGGAACCATGTGTTTCAGTCCTTTTCAGTTGAAGAGTTTCGTATCTTTTCTCTCCTCGTGATCAACTGGGCATCCATGCCCACGACAGGCAAGGTCTCTCCAACAACCACGGAGAAGTAACCCCATGACAAACATTCACATTCCTACCTTCGAAGAATTTCTCTCTGACTGCGCGAGTTACTTCGCAAAGTTACCAATCACTGAACGACTTGAGGCTCTTAAGCTCTTGATGACCGAAGATGGATGGGATGAAGAAGAGTATGAGAACTGCCGACAAAGTGAACGTTTCGCTGAGTTTGCCGAAGAGGCACACCGGCAAGGCAAGGCACAAGCTCTCCTAGGATCACCTTGCACACCTTATGACGACGCGGCCTTTGTTCGTCTCACTGCAGGCCTAGGATACGCAGAACGTACCTTGTGCGCCGACATCTATTGCCGAGCTTGGCAAGCAACCCATGAAGCGAACCCCTCTAGTTCGGAAGTCGGGTCGCAAGACGCGATATACAATCACGTCTTTTCCTTAGCCTTTGAAGTAACGGGATCGGCATCCTCAGACGGATCAGACATTAGTGGTGACCAGCTAAAAAAGTGCCTGCAAAAGCGTCTCAATGATCTTCCCTCCGACGAAATGCTAGAAGCTTGCGGTATGCCTGACGACACCGATGCAATTACGTTCAGACTGGTTAGTGATGATCATGGATACCGGGACTTCGACATTGAGAACGCGTCGACGCTTCGTCGCGCCTGTGTCCCCCACGACATCAAACTGGGTGATCAGTTTAACGTATATTATGCAGAATCATCCAAATGTTCATGCCTTTGGAAGGGCGACCTTGCTTCATCCTTGCTTGAACTGGGTTTTGACCGGCCGTAGCGCTCAATCCACCGCAAGATGATCTAAGGCCGGCATTATGCCGGCCTTTTTCCATGCCCGGATATTCTTCCAGAGACAGGTGAAACTGGAGGCATTTTAGGCCTCGCGAGCTTGCGACGACCGCCCATGCTTATGACAGTGGACGCATTTCCTTTGCCCATCCAGCCTCAAGATACGCCCGAGTTGTCACGCTCAAGCTTGGCTCGTTCCCGTCATCTCGACGTGGCATTCGTTTCCTCAGTCAACCAACTCCACAACCCACGACATGAGGGATACAATGAATATCCAATCCGACATTCTGAACGTTCTTTCGCAGGCTTCCACAGACGGGAACTTGCTTTCTCTTCCTTCCGATCTGGACCGCAACCTTTATCTCCGCGTCGACAAGGTTCTCAAAGCCGCTGGCGGCAAGTGGAACCGTGCTAAAGGTGGGCATCTGTTTGCGAGCGATAGCGCCGAGAGGATCGATCAGATGTTGATTTCCGGTTCAGTTACAATCGCAAAGGACTTTGGCTTCTTCCCGACGCCACTGAAGGTCGCTGAAGAAGCGGCGGAACTGTTGCAATTGCAGAATGGCATGCGGGTTCTGGAGCCGAACGCTGGCCGTGCGGACCTTGTTAAACCAATTGCTGGTAACGCAATTATTGACTGTATCGAGCTGTTTGAACCAAATTTTGACTATCTCAAGACGTTGCCATTTCTTAATTCAGTGGTGCACGGCGATTTTCTCTCTTTGGAACCAGATCCGGTCTATGACCGCGTACTGATGAACCCACCCTTCCAACGATATAGCTATGCGCGTCACATCATGCATGCGCACAAGTGGCTTCGCCCCGGGGGACGACTTGTCGCCATTGGCGCGGCGAACCTTCTTTGGCAGGAATGTAAACCCATTCAGGCTCTAAAAGACCTTATTTCTGCCAACGGTGGAACCATCCACGAGTTACCTGCAGACGCTTTCAAGCCATCGGGTGTTCAAGTTCCTACTGTTATGATCACTATTCCCAAAACCTGACCACACGCCAATTTGTTGGATGCATTTTTGCCCGGGAAGGTCGCTTTGCTTGTCGACTTCCTTCCCGGGATAATCACGACATCACATATATTCCAACTGAGAGGCCCCATGACCAGTGCTACTGAAAACCCCGTTGAAACTCTGCTCAAAGAAGCTGGCTTCAACCTCATGCCGCAAGGCGGTGGGGTGATGAACTACACCAAGCCGTGCTTAGACGAGCGCGACTATGTTTCCATTGGATATCAGGGCGAGCACTCTAACCAGATCGGGGATGACCCGACTGAGGCCGCTTACATCGTTGGGCGCTATTCTCATGAGACAGACGGCTATATCCAGTCGGGCGAGGCAGTTGACCTTAAATCAGCACTCGCCAATTGCGATATCCTCCGCATTGGCGGGCATGTTGGCGATAACCAAATAGAATGCAACACCGTCACGGCCTTGGTGGAGGTCTCTTCCTATGCCGTTAAGGACAACATATCCCTTGGCACTGTGTCGCATCCAAAGGGGTGGTTCCGAAACTTCGCTGTATTCTCGTCAAAAATCGGCGGACCAAATCCGCTGAATGGCCCCCTTGCGCTTAATCCAGACGCAGATCTTCGACAAGCATCTGAAAAGGATTTTGACGACTTTCGTGTCTGTTCTAAAGGGTTCTTCACAGACTGCACTTGCTACTGACCATAGCTCTTTCCCTCCCGACCTTGACCGGCAAGCGCTCAGCTCGCCGGTTTTTTTATTCAAAAGGCATCGACCAGAACAAAAAGCCCGCAAGTTTTGTAACTGTCTCCAACTTCTACAGCTTCGATACACAAGTTTGGTTCTGTTTTTCCCCGTTGTGCTCTGATGGATGCCTTCTCCGAATGAAGCTAGGGTTTCTCTCACGCACCAAGGATGAACAGAGAGCATATCATGTCTTATGAAAAAGCAATGCGCCACTGGGCTAACCCGAGAAAGCTCCGGACGATGCGTCGGGGCACTTACATGGGGTTCGATACAGGGTCGCCTAAAGAGACACCAGAAGTGCGCGAAGCGTTCACTTGCATTCGTAATATCAGAGATTGGTTCTCGGATCGTCACACTTCAGGGGACGCTCAGCATTCCCGGGAATGCATTCGCGCAGAAATCATATCCTATCGCAAAATTTTCGATAAAAATGGAGCCAAGTCATGAACAGCACTCTGCCAACCAAATACCATTTCGAAAACAATCTCTATTCCGCGGATGATATCGTCGCCCTCCTTGGCAGTTCAATTGCCGAACTTTCCCAAACCCAGATGCATGACAACGAGCTAAGCTTCGACGTTATTCGCGCAGCCATGAACGGTGACGAAGACATCAAGCTGGCATTTGATTCGGCTGAAGAATATTGGACTTGTGAAGTGTGGAATGGTGACGGTTGCATCGGTAATGGCGACGGTGACGAAGCGAGACTGGCACTTCTCGCCGCCTATGCCGATTACAGGCTGAAACTTGCCCCAGCTAACGTTGTCTTGTCTGCCCTATCGCATGAGCTGAATACCTTCATCACTCATCATGGTTATGACCAGCTCTCGGCGGATGATTTGCTATTGAGTCTGTTTGAAAGGGATGACGTGCCGCAGGCCCACCTGACATGGGTCGAAGACTTTATCACGCGATGGGACGAGGCCAGCTAACGAGCATTTATAGCAGCTTACAATCAATCGATTTTGGCTACAAACTCATCGATCCTGGCTACAAACACCCGGAATTGTATGACAAACATCCTTATTTTGGGGACAAAATAGCTATTCTTGGCGACAACCATGTTAGCCGCGCTCTTACTTCTTTCACCGCTCAAATAGCCAACAATTATTCCGCCTAAGCTCAATTGGTATTGGCTGGGCCTTTTTGTCACGTTTCTCCTCAGACACACCACTTAAGTTCTGAGGAAAAACGCGATGACTGACATTCAATCTCAAAAGACGGACGAAAACCTTACTGAGGGTGACGTTGTCCAGCTAACCGCTCGGTATTGCCTAGAAAGCTCAGGAACCAAAGGCGTTATAATCAAAGCCCCGGCATTGAAGGCTGACGAGCAGGACGCGCTATGTGTTGTCTTCGAAACTAGCCACTATATCTATCTATCCCCGGATATTCCTCTGAACAAAATTGGCCGTGCATTTCGGTATCGACTTAAAGCGGATGATTGGAAGCAGGTTGTAGATGACATTCGAACCAATGGCATATGCTCAGAATCAATTGCCAAGACACTCACCGAACTAGACAGTTTTGAGGATTATGGTTTTGGCGTCTTCGAATGCGAAGGCATTCTTGAGCTTAAGGATGTAGCGGCTCATTCTCCAAGTGATCGCGGTGCTGCCAAGGAATGTGTCCGGCTGGCTTCCGAGGGTGATGTTTACGCATTGGCCTGCATCGAACAACTGCGGATCGATGCTGATCGTCATGCCGGTGCTGGCCGTCTTGGAACAGTCCATGACTATCACTTCTTCGAAATGAACAAGCTCGGCTGATTTGGACTGCTGATCCAGATAGTTCGTTCAGTTTTTTCGCAGAGTGTTCGAGTAGTGTCTTGCTGCGAACAGTCGGATAATGAAGCTATCCAAGACAATTGAGGATTCCTATGTCTGATATTTTCGTCCCAAAAACCGAGGGATACCATGTTGATGTTAGACGTATTGTTCCACATCGCCCTGGCTATCAACATGCTGGCAAGCACGCTGTGATCGTTGTGCTTGATTCTGGGTTTCGGGCTTGGGGCTTTGCTTCGGACTGGCCGGAAGCAGAAGCCAATGCCTTAAACAAAGCCAGGGCGCTTGAACAGGCCGACACTTCAAGCTGTTGCAACACATAGAACGTGCGAGCGCCGAACATGGTGAAACAAACAATTCCAACTGAAGACGCCAGCAACGACGTGATCACTCATTCTAACGAGAAGCATTCAGGCCCGGGCAGACCCCGGGCCTTATCGTTAGAACCCCAAGCAATGAATGATGATCATTTTTACATTGGAACTGTTCGCGTCCAACGCTCCGAAACGGTGGAGGCTGGTCACATCCAGATCGAAAACAGCCATGGTGTATTCAAAGTGGTTGTGATCGATCCACATTCATTGCCAAGCACTATCACTGACATCAGCGTGATCCACATATCATCACAGATGTTCAATCGGTATCGGAACATGAAGCAGCGACAGCTTCAGACACTACTTGACGAACTTGACGACTAGCTTTTTCCCAAACCATGCTCAATCGCATTCGCAGCACGCGCTTTGGAATACCCAGCTGGCACCATTGGATAATTGCCCGGAAGCCCCCACTTCTGTCGGTACTGTTGCGGAGAAAGGCCGAAATTGTTGCGCAAATGTCGTTTGAGCAACGTGACTCTCTTTCCATCCTCCAGACAGACCAGATATTGTTTGCAAACCGATTGTTCGATCGGAACAGCCGGCACACTTTTTACTTTTCCATGTCCTAGGTCATGAAGAGCTTCTGCTATGTCGCGAATTAAGTCCGGAACATCGTCCAGCGATATGCTGTTATGCCGGAGATACGCTGCAGCGATCTTTGAAGTATGCTCAACTACTTTAGGCATGGTTCCCCCACCATACGCTTCATAGAAGTCCCCTAATATATACGTCCCCTCAGTGATTTATTAACTCCAAGTTTGTCTTAGAACAAGGAGTTGATTGTGTTTTTTCTTCAAGTGTTCGCTTTGAATTGATCGTCATAGTTGCAGATACTGGCGTGACTGAGGGAAAAGGAACGCCGAACTCATGAGAACCAATATCGTCGCGTGCCCTGACGGGCTGAGCACACCAGTTGAATTATCAAGTGCGATAGCATCACTTCTCTCTGAAGAAGCACCGTTCGTTTAAAAAGAAGCTTCGCTCTTCGAGGCCTTTCTCCGACTCCCCTCACTCACATCAATTGCCACTGCGCGCAATGTTCGCGCAAACAGGAGAGGTATGCCCGATGGCAACAGGAATTGGCTCACATCATTCTGCAAAACCCGGTACGAATGTATGGCTCACACCTAAATTCATCATTGATGCACTTGGTCCCTTCGATCTTGATCCGTGTCCTGCTCCTGACCCAACGATCTTGCCCACCGCCAAGCATTGCATCTCACTGCCGCAAGATGGTCTGGCCCAAGATTGGTTTGGCCGTGTATTCCTAAATCCACCGTATGAGCGCGACGTTATCGCTAGATGGCTCTCCAAACTTGATGGTCACGGCATCGGAACTGCGCTGATTTTTGCAAGAACGGAAACCGACGCATTCTTTAGCAACATCTGGCGTGGCGTGAATGCCAGCGCAGCTTTGTTCCTCCATGGACGATTGCACTTCCACTATCCAGACGGAACCCGCGCTCGCGCTAACAGTGGCGCACCGTCTGTGCTGGTCGCCTACGGCGCTGATGATGCTGAAAAGCTCTATGATTGCGGACTAGACGGCAAATTCGTGCCGATCAACTTCGCCGCAAATGCATGGCTTTTCCTCAAACAACTACCCCAGAAAGCTCCTAGCTGGACTGATCTCGTTGTTAAAATCATCGGAGAACTTGGCGGATCAGTCAAACTTGCTGATCTTTATGACCGCCTTGGATGTCACCCGAAAGCAAGAAACAACAAGCACTGGGCGCCAAAGGTTCGTCAATCATGCCGTCGAGCCGTTGAGCGCGGCCTGCTGAGTGCTGATGGCAACGGCCAATATTCTTTGGCCTTATGCACAGCGTGATGTGTGCTTGTCCCTTCTTACTTTCGTCACACAAGTCTGTGTCGCCGAACGCATCTGAATAGGGCCGGTCTCAAAGACCCCTTTATTCGGATACCCCCGTCACGATCTATCGCTCGATTGGAGACTTTCCAGATGGCGCTACCTAAACATGAACAACTTGTCTTGCCACTTGTGGAGCTCATAGACGAACGCGGGGGGCAACTCTCCAGCTCAGATGCATATGACGCTCTTGCCACGACTTTTCGCCTCTCTGAGAACGATGCACAGATAACTGTTACAGGCGGGAACGGTCGACGAGCTTCGGCCTTCAAACAACGAGTTCGATGGGCACGTCACAACGCCGTCAAGCAAGGTTTATTGAGGTCTGCCAAGCGAGGTGTATGGCAGATCACTGACCGTGGGCAGAATAAGCTGGCGAAAAACACGACTGGGATTGTTTTCACCATTTACGAAACAGAGCTCGGCACAGTGCTGTGGGGCTCTGCTGAACGAGCTGCCGGTATAATCGAACCTGGATCGATCGACCTGCTTTGGACAAGTCCGCCATACCCTCTCCTTCAGCCGAAAGAGTATGGGAACCTGGACAGTGCGGGGTGGTTAGAGTGGATGCATGATCTGTGTGGGTTGTGGCACCCACTTCTTGCTGATACCGGCAGCCTCGTCCTAAACCTCGGCAGTGTCCCGGTAAGGAACAGACCGATACAAGACCCCTATATAGAACGACTGGTGCTCAAACTTATTGACGATCTGGACTACCGTCTGGTTGATCGTCACTTTTGGCATAACCCGTGCAAGCCTCCTACGCCCGTTAAATGGGTGGCAGTAGAGAAGGTTCGGGTAAAAAATTCAGTCGAACATTTGCTTTGGCTTTCTAAAACGGATCATTTCAAAGCGAACAACGACAACGTGCGCATTCCGGAATCACCTTCCACACGAAAATGGCGTGAACACGCCCTTCGAACTGGAAAGGGTCTCGGCAAGCGACCAGGGGGTTCAGTAGCCGGCCGCGGTTACCTCAAGTCCAATGGAACGGCAATACCAACTGTACTGCACTCTATGCCACATGATGCCAACCGCCCGTATCGTAAAGCTTGTAAAGAGGCTGGATTAAAGCCACACCCAGCCATGGCGCCACAAAGTCTGGTCGAGTTCTTCATAAAACTGACTACCGACATAAATGATCGAGTTTATGACCCGATGGCCGGTTCCCTTACGACCGGTGCGGTAGCTGAACGGCTTCAACGGAACTGGTTATGTTCTGAACTGCATGGTGATTACATCAAGAGTGGTCTCTTGCGATTTCCCGAAGCCTAATCAAAGGTCTAAACAAAACATCAGCATTTTATCATTGTTGTAGTTGCGTTTTTCGCACATCTTCCAATGAGAGCGAGCGAATTATCGAGCTCCTTACCTCTCTCCTGCCTTTTGAAAAGTTCAGTCTAATTATTCCCATGGTGATCTTCTCGGAACTTGTTTCAGCACAGATTAACGTCCGTCCAGTGTTTACTGGAAGAGGTTGTCATGTCTGTTAGGGTCAGAACTCATTAACCTTTAACTGATTCAATGCTCTGGAACG